>MDTG01255700.1_pt1 | contig 11455 bp, 11 predicted proteins | sample 811421 | NCBI WGS metagenome assembly MDTG01 (sample SAMN05326645, study PRJNA326480) | marine metagenome | isolation source: seawater | place: Pacific Ocean: South East | collected 2011
ACCCTTCATCTTTATAAACTCTTTTACTTTCAGTTATAGTAACATAATAATCTCCTCCTCTTGTTGATCTAACATCAAAAAAATATGTTCTTTTTCCAGCCCTTACTCTATCAGAGTAAATTTCATTATTTTCATTCCCTATATTATCTTCCACTTTAATAAAATTTAGTTAAACAATACTGCAATTTAACATTTTTAAGTAACTTCTATTTATAAATTTTAATTTCTATTAAAATCATCTTGCAATCTAATTATATCATTTTCATTAGAAGGATTACTTTTATCAGTATGAATCCAAATTTCAGCTACTAACGCATAATCATCTGTTCCTATAATTCTGTGCCTTATTTTTTTTCCTATTTCGATTTGATTTTTTGTTTTTAATTTAATTTGATCTCCCTCTTGATTATCTTCACTTCTTTGTACTAGTATGTTTCCTTTAATTACAGACCAAATTTCAGATCTTCTTTCATGATATTGCCATGAAAGTCTTTTATTTGGTTTAATTACTAAAATTTTAGGACTTAATTTAGCTTGAAAATCAATTTTATTTTTAAATTCAATATTAAAAAATAAATTAAAAAATTCTTCTGAAAGAATTTCATTTATAACATAAAAACCACCCCATGGCCTATCTAAATCCTTCGATATATAACTTAAATTATTATTAAGCAATAATTTATCCACATAATTAAAAATACTCATATTAAATTTTTTTATATTTTATTCAAATACATAACAATTATCTAAGGATGGAAATGAAGCATCTTTATCTGAAATAATTATCTCGTTATAATTAACTCCCCAATTAATATCTAATTTACTGATGAAAGGATTTATGCCAGATTCAGATTCTAGGTTATATTCATTATCACATTTATAATTAACTATAGTATTATTTGATAAAGAAAGAAAACCATGAGCAATTCCTTTTGGAATGAATAGAATTAAATTTCTTGAATCTAACTTTACTGTAATATACTTTTTAAAAGTTTTAGAATCCTTTCTTAAGTCAACTAAAATATCTAATATTTTACCATGTGAAACTCTTAAAAGTTTTGATTGAGAATTAATTCCTTTTTGAAAGTGAAGGCCTCTAAATACATTTTTTTTTGAAAAAGATTCATTATCCTGTAACCAACTAAGGTCTTGCCCAATAATTAAATTTAATTTTTTTGAAAAGGATTCAATAAACGATCCTCTTTTATCATTATATACAGGGGTTTTTAATAATAAAATACCATCTATTTTGAATTTTTTAATAATTTCCATAATTCAAATAAACCATTTTTTATTAGATATATACCAATTAATAGTTTTTTCCAATGATTTATTGAATGAGGTGGAAGAACTCCAACCAAGAGAGTTTATTTTTTTAGAATTTATTGCATATCTTAAATCATGTCCTGGCCTATCATTTACATATTTTATCAAATTATCACTAGGAGTGTTATTTTTTAATATTTTGTCAGAAATTTTACATATTTTTTTTACCAAATCAATATTTGAAAGTTCATTATTTGAGCCAATACAATAAGTTTCGCCAACAGAATGATTTTTTATTAGAAATTTAATTGCAGAGACATGGTCTTCAACAAAAATCCAATCTCTAATATTTAATCCGTTTCCATATACAGGAATTGTTTTATTTTCAATAATTGAATTTATCACAACAGGAATAAGTTTTTCTTTGTACTGCCAAGGCCCAAAATTATTTGAACAATGAGAAATAATTACTGGTAAATTATAAGTTTTATAGTAAGCCATAACAAAATGATCAGAAGCTGCCTTTGAAGCTGAATAAGGTGAACTTGGCTTATACTGAGAAAGCTCATCGAAATAACCTTTTTTAGTAGATCCAAAAACTTCATCAGTTGAAATATGATAAAATAATTTATCTTCAAAATTTTTATAATTTTTAAATGTATCAAGAAGATTAAGGGTACCAATTGTATTTGTTTTTGCAAAAATTAATGGGTCTAAAATTGAATTATCAACATGAGATTCAGCTGCAAAATGTAATATCAAATCAAAATCATATGAACTAAACAAATTATCAATATCTTCTTTATTTAATATGTCAATATTGTAATATTTATAATTTGAAAATTGATTTAAATCTAATGTAGACTTAGTTGAAGCTGCATAAGTCTCAGAATCTATGTTTATTATGTTTTTATCAAGATTATTAATTACAAAGTCATTTAAAAAATTAGAACCAATAAAACCCAATCCACCTGTAACTAAAATTGTTTTCATTGTAAAAATTAACTTTTATGAAGCCACTTTTTTTTATTTAATAATTCTTCTTCAGATTCAATATTGTCATCATCTATAATACAACAATCAACAGGACAAACAGCTGCACACTGTGGTTCATCATAAAAACCATTACATTCAGTACATTTATCGGTTACTATATAAAAAAATTCATCTTCTTTCGGGGGATTTTCAAAATCAGCATCTAGCTTTTTTCCATTAAAATTTTCAACTGATTTTAATGATGTTCCATCAGATAACTTCCAACCTACACCACTTTCATAAATAGCATTATTAGGACATTCCGGTTCACATGCACCGCAGTTAATACATTCATCGGTAATTTTTATAGCCATAACATTAATTTATAAGTACAAAATTATATAAATATTATTTACATTAAAATTTTAAATAAGGTTTCGAAATTTTATGAATAATTATTCATAAAATAATAGTGATATTTTTAATTATTTATTTGTTTTTTTAAGAAGTTTTTTTGCGGGATTTCCAATATAAACACCTTCTTTTGAAATATCATCAATGACTACACTTCCCATTCCAATTACTACATTATCACATATTTTTATTTCTTGACGAACAGAAGAATTAGTTCCAAAATATACTTTATTTCCAAAAACACAAGTGCCACTTATGTTTACACCTGGACCAGTTGTAAAATAATCACCAATAATACAATCATGACTTATAGTTGAATTTAAATTAACTAGTGAATGTTTACCTATTTTAATATTGTGAGTCATTACAACACCAGCAGATATAATAGATCCCTCACCAATATCTACAGAATCTGATACTATTGCATTAGGATGAATTATAGTCTTAAAAGTTGTTTTTGAAGGTAATTTTTTAATAACTTTCTTCCTAACGGTAGGATCACCAATTGCTACAACAACATTATATAACTTTGGATCAAATTTTGATTCTGGGATAACTTCAACACCCATAATATTTTTTTGTATTAAATTTTTATCTTCAACCATAAAACAGGCAACATCTTGAATTTTTAACTTTTGTCTACCAATTGAATCAATAACACATAACAAAGTTTCACGTCCTTGACCACCTATTCCTACAATACAAATTTTTTTTTTATTATCTAACATCTATTTTATATACTAAATTTTAATTTTTTATTATAAAAATTTAATAAGTTTTGATGAAAAACTCCTCTAGAATAATTCTTAATTATTTCTATTCTTAATTTTTTTACATATTTATTAATATTTTTTTTGTTATTAATAATATATAGAATTTTTTTTTCTAAATCTGTTTCATTATTAACTTCAAAACATAAACCATTTTTTTTATTAGAAATTATATCAATATTACCTGGGATATCTGAACATAAAACAGGACAATTCATTAGTCCCGATTGTAAAACAACATTAGGAAACCCCTCTCTATGAGAACAATGAATAAATAAATTTGAAAAATTTAAATAATATTCTACATCATCAACCCAATCAATTTGAGTGATGTTAGGATTATTTTTAATTTGATTTTTTATTTCTAAAGGTAAAGTTTCATCTTTTCTCACTGATTCAAACGGGCCCAACAATAATAATTTTAGACGTTTGTTATTTTTATTTAATTTTATAAAAACATTAACTAGTTCAATAATACCTTTATCTTTTACTAATCTACCAATAGCTAATAAATAATAATTTTCTTTATTGTAATTTATTTTTTTTTTAATATTATAAATTCTTTTTTTATTTAAATTATTTTCATTAAATCTATTTATATCTATACCATTAGAAGAACCATTTCCAATAATATTTAATTTGATTGGATTTATAAGTTTTTTTTCCTTAATAAAACTATAAAGAGATAAACTATTAGGTAATATAAAATTAGCAGACCAATATGTAATTTTCTCTGTTATTAATAATAATTTTTTTTGGAAACCTTTTTTTGTCATCAAAGGCATACCTGCTACGGTATGAATTCTTAATTTTATACCAAGAATTTTTGAAGCCAACATAGATAATAAGCCAGCTTTTGGAGTATGAGAATGAATAATAGTTGGTTTTTCATTATAAAATATTTTTATCAAGGAAAAAAGACAGTATAAATCCTTAAATGGGGATATTTTTCTTGAAAATGGCACAACAATATGCCTACACTTTTCTCTTTTTTTTATATCCGAAACTTCCTTTCCTTCTGAGCTAATCGTTAAAACTTCAAAACCATTATTTTTCATAAATAACATCTGATCAGTTAATAGAATATTCAGTGATAGAGGAATAGTCGAAATCCTAATTAATTTTGGTTTCATTTTTCAATTAGTATTTCTTGGTAAATTTTTAAAAATAGTATAATGTAAATTTGATGAAGGAAAAATAATTATAAAAACGGTAAGAAACATAATCATAAAGTCAATATAAAAAGAAATATTTTTTTGGTACCATAACTCTAATCTTCCCTTATAGGGAAGGATTATCTTTTCATAGCATTTTTCAGGAGAAAGATTAGAATTTGTAATAATTTTTTCCTCATCTCTAAAAATAATCGAACCAATACCACTCAAACCGGGTTTTACATTATAAATATTATCTTTAATATGTTTTTCATATCTATCAAATCCCTTTCTTAATAGTGGTCTAGGACCAATAAAAGACATATCCCCTATCAAAACATTAATTATTTGAGGTAATTCATTAATTTTAGTTAGCCTCAGATATTTACCAACCCATGTTACTCTTGGGTCATTTCTAACTGTCAAATCTTTTGTTCCTAAATTCTCACTATCCTTCAACATTGTAGCAAATTTATAGATATAAAAATCATTATTTTTATACCCAACTCTTTTTTGTTTATAGAAAACCTCACCCTCAGAAGATAAAATAAGAAAAAAAATAATTATAAAAAAAATAGGTAATAAAAACAATATTAATAAAAGTGAAAAAATCACATCGAAAAACCTCTTAAAATACAAATACATTATTTAAAAAATTTTTTAATAAAATTAACAACTATTGATAAATCTTCCTCTTTAATATTAGTTGAGCATGGTATTGAGAGACAAGTTTCATGAATTTTTTTACAATTATCATTTTTTGAAATGTATATTAAATCTTTGTACATAGGAAGTTTATTCATTGGACACCAAAATGGTCTGGAAAGAATATTATTAAAATTTAAATAATCCAATAATTTTTTTTGCTGTTTTGTTTTTATCGTAATTAACCAATTGTTATGATCGACATCCTTTAAAACTTTTTGGAATGATATATCTGAAATATTTTTTAAATTATTTTTGTAGTAATCATAAATAGATTTTTTCTTTTTTAAAAACACATCTAATTGTTCCATTTGAGCTAAACCAATTGCAGCTAGAACATTCACTAATCTATAATTATAACCAACCATATCATGATAGTAATGTAAAGAATCAGTTTTGGCAGTTGTTGTTAAATGCTTTGCTTTATCGGCTAAATTTTTATCATTAGAAACAATAACTCCTCCTCCACCTGAGGATATAATTTTATTACCATTAAAACTAAAACATCCTAATAAACCAAAAGTTCCAGAGTGTTTTCCTTTATATGTCGAACCTAAAGATTCTGCTGCATCCTCGATTATCTTTAAATTATATTTTTTTGAAATAGACAACAGCTTATCCATATCTCCAATATTACCTTGAACATGAACAGGTACAATAGCTCTAATTATTCTTTTGTCTTTACTTAATATTAAGTTACCGTTGTCATTTAAGTAAGTTTCTTTTTCTAAAAACTCATTTAATAACTCTAAATCCATTTGCCAAGTATTAATATCAGCATCAATTAAAATAGGATCAGCACCTAAATATTTTATTGAATTTGCAGTAGCAACAAATGTGATATTTGGCATTATGACATAGTCGTTACTTTTAACACCAATAATTTTTAAAGCAATATGTAATGCTGAAGTTCCATTTACAACAGCTACGCCATATTTTGATTTAACATATGAAGCAACTGAATTTTCAAATTCATTAACATATTTTCCAACAGATGAGATCCATCCTGAAGACAAACATTCTTTTACATATTTTAATTCGTTTCCAGATAAATTAGGAACTGATAAAGGAATAAATTTTTTATTCTCTGGCTTCATTAAATTAAATTATGAAACAGCCCTTCCTTTTAGCTTTTTCCAATCTTCTTCAGGTCTTACCTCAAGGTTAGTTTTCCAAGCGGCTTCTAAAACATTCATATTTATTTTATGTTTTTTTGCTAAAGAAATAAATGCATTAATATCTTTGGGAAAACAGGTTCCTCCAAAACCTAGCCTACCATCAGGCCCAGGCACATGTAAATGACTATCTCCAATTCTCTGGTCAGCAGCAAAACCATAAAGAGCGGTTTCCCAATTAACATTAAGTTTTTTTGAGAATCTGTAAAACTCATTCATAATAGAGACCTTAGAAGCAAAAAAAGTATTATTCATGTATTTTATAAATTCAGCAGTACATGTATCAGTATGTATGTAATGTCTACTTTTAAACCTTATACGAAATAAATTTTCAACCTTATCAGTGAGATTTTTGTCTCCTCCAAAAATAATTCTAGACTGTGTAATCATATCAAGCTTAGATGTTCTTTCAGTTAAAAACTCAGGTGAAAAAATTATATCTAAATCCGGGAAATCTTTTTGTAACTCTTTAGTAGTCCCTGGTAAAACTGTAGATTTTAAAATATAAATAGGTCCTTTTTTGGATTTTTTAAACACATCATTAATGTAGGTTTTATTTTGCGATCCATCTTTATTCATTGGAGTGGGAACGCAAATAAAAATAAAGTCGGAATCTAAGACATCATCTAAAGTGTTTAAAGATTTTAAAGGATCAATATCAAATATTTTTATATTTGAAGTAGGACTAAAAGAAAACGCTTGACTCTCACCTACAAATCCAAAACCAATAATTCCAACATTAAATTTTTTCATATGATTAAAAAAAGCAAATATAATATATTTAGTCTTTGTAATCGTAGTTGAATATTATTTTAAATTTTTTTAAATAATTAGTTATATAAATTTTAATATTTAACCGAATATTATAAAATTTGTATGACAACTTAAAAAGTAATTAATTGAAAAAAGATTATTTAAAAATAATTTCAGAATTAAATATAGATTCTAAAACATTTAAATATTTCGATTTAAATAAATTATCCTCAAATTATCCTGAAATAAAAAACCTTCCTTTTTCAATAAGAATTCTATTAGAAAATGTAATTAGAAATTTTGATGATTTTTCAATTAAAAAAAAGCATATTAATAGTATTTTAAATTGGAAAAAATTTCAAGGTAAAAAAGATATACCTTATTCTCCCACAAGAGTTCTAATGCAAGACTTTACAGGAGTACCAGCAGTTGTTGACTTAGCTTCAATGAGAGAGGCTTTATTTAAAGAAAATAAAGATCCAAAATTAATAAATCCACTTGTAAAAACTGATCTTGTTGTTGATCACTCTATAAATGTTGAATTTTTTGGAACAAAAAATAGCTTAAAAAAAAATGTTGAAATTGAATATCAGAAGAATAAAGAAAGATATGAACTTTTAAAATGGGCACAAACAGCATTTAAAAATTTTAATGTTGTCCCCCCCGGCATGGGAATATGTCACCAAATAAATTTAGAATATTTATCAGAATGTGTAAGAAGCATTGATGGTTTTTTAGTTCCTGACACACTTGTTGGAACAGATTCACACACGCCAATGGTAAATGGAATTGGAGTATTAGGTTGGGGTGTAGGTGGTATTGAAGCTGAAGCGGCAATGCTTGGGCAACCTATTTTCATGATATTACCTGAGGTAATAGGATTAAAATTAATTGGAAAATTAAATGATGGAATAACTACTACTGATTTAGTATTATCAATAACTGAAAAATTAAGAAATTACGGTGTTGTTGGAAAGATAGTTGAAGTAATTGGAGAAGGCGCAAAAAATTTATCAGTTACAGATAGAGCTACAATATCAAATATGTCACCTGAATTTGGCTGTACTGATACACATTGGCCTATCGATAATAAAACATTAGAATATCTTAAAAAATCAAATAGATCAAAAGAATTAATTAATAGAGTAGAAATTTATTCTAAAAAAAATCTTTTGTGGAATGTTGAATCTGAAAATATAGAGTATACAGACATAATTGAATTTAATCTTTCAAACGTAACTCCAACAATTTCTGGCCCAAAAAAACCACAAGAAAAAATTCAATTAAATGATGCTAAAATAAAAATTGATGAAATTATTAAAAAAACCTTTAAATCTAAATTATCAAACCAAGATATTACTAATGGATCAATTGTACTAGCAGCAATTACTTCATGTACTAATACTTCAAATCCAAGTGTTATGATTGGAGCAGGTTTAATAGCTAAAAAAGCTATTGAATACGGAATAAAAGTTAAGCCATGGGTTAAAACCTCATTGGCTCCTGGATCAAAAGTTGTTACAGAATACCTAAAAAAATCAAATCTTTTAAAATACTTAGAAAAGTTGGGTTTTAATATTGTTGGATATGGATGTACTACCTGTATTGGAAACTCAGGTGATTTTATCAGCGAAGTACAAAAAAATGTAATTGAAAATGATTTAACTGTTGCTTCAGTTCTTTCAGGAAATAGAAATTTTGAAGCAAGAATTCATCCCAATATTAAAATGAATTTTTTAATGTCACCTATGTTTGTAGTATTATATTCATTAATTGGAAAAATCAATGTAAATCCTCTAGAATTTAAATTTTCTAACAATAAAAACGGAAAAAAAATTTTATTTAAGGATTTGTGGCCATCAAACAATGAAATTGAAGATCTTGTAAATAAGATGGTCACAAAAGATCAGTTTAAGAATACTTATTCAAATATTTTTGAAGGAGATAGTAATTGGAGAAAGTTAAAATTTAAAAAAACTAATTTATTTGATTGGAAAAAAAACTCGACATACATAAAAGAAGTTTCATTCTTCAAAAACGTTAAAAAAAATAATTCAAAAGAAATTAATGCTAGAATTTTACTAAAATTAGGCGATTCAGTTACTACTGATCATATTTCTCCAGCAGGAAAATTTTTAGAGGAACACCCAGCTGGTATATATTTAAAAAATAAAAATATTAATAAAAATCAATTTAACTCATATGGATCAAGAAGAGGTAATGAAGAAATAATGGTAAGAGGAACATTTGCTAATGTAAGATTAAAAAATGAATTAGTTAATACGGAAGGTGGATGGACTATTTATCATCCTAATAAAAAAGAATTATCGGTATATGATGCAGCAAAAAAATATCAAAAAAATAATATTGATACAGTAGTATTTGCTGGAAAAGAATATGGTTCCGGTTCATCAAGAGATTGGGCAGCTAAAGGAACAAATCTTCTTGGAATAAAAGCAGTAATTGCAAAAAGTTTTGAAAGAATTCATAGAAGTAATCTAATAGGAATGGGTATTCTTCCAATTGAAATTAATAATATTAAATATGATTCTTCAAAAATAATTGGTAATGAGTTTATTAATATTAAATTAGGGGAAATTGAGGTTAGAAAAGAATTGATTATCAACATCAAATCAAATAAAAAAAATTTCAAGATAAAAGGTTTATTAAGGATTGATTCTGAAATAGAAATTGAATATTATAAAGAGGGTGGAATTTTAAACTATGTTCTAAAAAAATTAATTAATAATTCTAAAAATTAAACTTTTAGTCTTTTTTATAAAAAATAAATAAATAATAGAAAGAAAAAGACCTATAAAAAACCATATAATAACCATTAGTGTTCTTTTAGGCTTAAATCTATCATTAGGCACTTCAGCAGACTTTAAAATTGTAAAAACAGGAGTGTCTTTTGTAATTTCAATCTTTGACAGTTCTACTTGTTTAGCCAATTCTTGGTATACACTATTTACTAAATTAAACTCATTTTCTAATTTAAATAATTCAATATTAAATCGAGATGAAGAAATTACTTGATTATTGTCCTTAAAGTTTGCTAATTTAGATTGTATTTCTTCAAACTCTTTTTTCTTACTTAAAAAATTTTTTTTATTAAAATCTAATAAATCCATTGATGATTTTATATTAAAATCAACTATTTTCTTTTCTAAAATATTAAATACGTTATTACAAATTATTGAAGAATAAATTGGATTTTTTTCAAAAACAACAATTTCAATGGTTGATTCCTTTTTATCTATATTTACTTGTATTATATCATTCAAATCTTTGAATAATTCATTTTCTATATCTGAAATTAAATATTTATTTTCAATATTAAGAATATTGGAAATTGAACTCTTATCATCATTAAATTTAGAAAAAATAAAAGAAGAAATTCTTTTATATAAATTTTTAAATGATGAAAAAAAATTAAAAATATTCTTTTTATTCGATATGTATTCTTTTAAAAGGAGTTCTTCTTCCAACTTAATATTTAATACTTTTCTTTTAAAATCAAAATCTTCAAAAATCATAGGATAAAGAGAAGGTTGAAGAACATTGTTATTAGAACTATTCAAATTTATTCCAGCAATTGAAGCTAAACTCGAGATTTGAGGAGATGTTTGATTTTGAGATGAAGATAATGAAAATTTTAAATTTGATTTGTAGGTTATTGGGGTTAAAAGTGAGATTATTATACCAATAAAAATAAAAATAGAACTAAATTTTAAAATAAAATATCTATTTAAATAAATAGTTTTTAAACTTTTAACAATATCAATCACATCGTTTTTATCAATATTTGTTCTTTTCATGTAAATTTTAAATTTTTAAATTAATCAACAATTATAATATAATTTTTATTTCTTATTTTTTTTATCATAAAAGGATTCATGAAGATTAGGATTTTTTTTCAAATAACTAATGTACCAATTAATAGTATTTTTCACACCTTCTTTCCAATTCACAGAAGGAAAATACTTAAGTTCTTTTTTTGATTTTGATATATCAGGACATCTTCTCTGAACAGAGCCTTCATAAGTTGGAGCATAAATATATTTTCCTTTAAAATTAAATAATTCACCAACATATCTTGTTAATTTTTCAATTGATATTTCAATATCATCTCCAATATGATATATTTCACCATTTTTGCCATTTTCAATAGCTAAGACTGTTCCAATTACTGCATCATCAATATAATTAAATGAACGAGTTTGATCATGACCATATATTTTAA
>MDTG01278478.1_pt1 | contig 11455 bp, 10 predicted proteins | sample 811421 | NCBI WGS metagenome assembly MDTG01 (sample SAMN05326645, study PRJNA326480) | marine metagenome | isolation source: seawater | place: Pacific Ocean: South East | collected 2011
AGATCGCCATATTCTCTGATGTAGTTTGCCACTAAGGTGTTAACTTTTTTAGCCAAACAAAAAGACATGTGTGTTTTAAGCCACTCGTGTTTGAGGTGTTTTACTTTTGGTTTGAAGTAATTTTTTTCGTTCAGGTTGCCAAAGCAAACCAGAGCAGAAAGGGCGGCCTCTGCTTGGCATTGGTCAGTAACCAAGTTGAAAAAAGGGTGTGATTGCGGTGATGTCATATTGTGTACGCATGTACTAAGTTAGACGGATTGTGACCCATCCCACCACGGGTTTCAGTTGTGTTTATGTAATGGTGTGTAAAAACGGGAAGCAGGCGGCCGGGCTTATAGGATAAACGACCGCCAGGGCGGGCTTATTTGGCTTGCAAATAAGCGCCACACTCGATGTGATGGGTATAAGGGAACTGGTCGAACATGGCAAAGCGTTTGACTTCATGGGTCTTACTAAGGGCACGAAGGTTCAGCTCTAGGGTGTCTGGGTTGCAGCTGATGTAAATAATGTTCGGGTAGCGGCTGATCATCTCGCAGCTGGCCTCATCTAGGCCGGCTCTTGGTGGGTCCACCAAAACCGTTTGAAAGTCAGCGTCTTCAAGGCCTAAGCCGCTCAAGCGTCTGCGTGAATGAGTACCATTCATGTGCTCGGTAAACTCTTCAGCGCTCACCCGGGCAAACGTGACGTTTTCAATGCCGTTGGCTTCTTTGGCAAAGTTGGCTGCATGAATCGAGGTCTTGCTGATCTCGGTCGCAAATACGCTGCGGTATTGATCGGCTAGGGCCAATGAGAAGTTACCATTACCGCAATACAACTCTAATAAATCGGCATCTCCGGCGGTGGCACAGCTGCGTGCCCAGCTCAGCATTTTTTCATTTACGCGGGCATTTGGCTGAGTAAAGCTGGCTTCAATTTGCTGGTATTGGATGGCTTTGCCATCCACGTTGAGGGTTTCTAACACGTACTCTTGATCCAGCAGTAAACGCATTTTGCGCGCACGGCCAATCAAATGAATACCCAGCTCTTCTTTTAGGGCGGTGGCGGCCGCGATCCATTCGTCGTTAAGCTGCTTGTGGTAGATCACGGTCACCAGCATCTCGCCAGAAAGGGTATTGAGGTACTCAACCTGAAACAGCTTGTGTTTAAGAATGGGCTGGCTATTGATCGCTGCCATCACTTTAGGCATTAGCTCGCAAATGGCGAGACTGGCAATGGGAAATTCAGTGATTTTAATGGGGTCAGTCTTGGTGCCTGGCTCAAACATGGCGTGGAAACATTCATCCCCTTCATGCCAAACACGAAACTCGGCCCGCTGGCGAAAGTGCAAAGGCTCACTTGGATACACGTCAATGTCACCAATATTAAACTGGGCAAATTGGTCTTCGATTCGTTCCTGTTTCTCGGCCAATAAGCTCGAATACTGTTCGGGTGCCACTTGATGCATGCAACCACTACCTTGGATAGTAAATAAGGGGCGCATTATAGGGTAAAGGGCGCCGCTCACCAATGGGGCGTTTGAGTAGGGGATGGTTTTTTAGCGGATCTGTCTGTCTTCAAACGAGTGTTTGAATATGTCATCAGTAGAGTGTTTAATCTAAACTAATTTAAAGTGGTACAAATTAAGGACACGCCCATGCATGCGGTTACCCAGCAATTAATTGATTTATTAAGTGTGAAATTTCTTCATGAAGGCCCAGGGACCTTTTTATATCGTGGTGAATGTGAAGATTTGGGCTTTCGTAACTTGTTTGGTGGGCAGATTCTAGGGCAATCGCTTAATGCCGCTATGCAAGCAGCGCCGGAAGGGTTTTTACCCCATTCCATGCACGCCTATTTTTTGCTGCCTGGGCATGTGAATGGTCACGTAGATTACAAGGTGGAAGTACTGCGTAAAGGGCGTAGTTTTTCTGCACTAAGAGTGGATGCCATCCAAGATGGCAAAATCATCTTGACGCAAAACACCAGCTTTCAAACCCCCGAAGCAGGATTTGAGCATCAAATGCCTATGCCTAATGTGCAAGGGCCTGATGGCTTGATGTCGCAGCTTGAGATCACCCGAAAATTCGCTGAAATGATCCCTGAGACCGTGCGAGATAAGTACACCTCAGACAAACCAGTAGAAAGCCGTCCTATTAACCCTATTAATATTTTTTCACCTGATAAGCGTGATCCACAAAAAGATGTGTGGTTTAAGCCAATCAACGATTGGACTGCCCAAGACCTAGCGCTGCACTATTCATTATTGGCGTATAGTTCGGACTTTCATTTGGTGGGCACAGCCTTACAACCTCATGGTGTGTCGTTTGCTTCAAAGGGTATGCAGGTGGCCAGCCTCGATCATGCCATTTGGTTTCATCACAAGCCACGTGTGGATGATTGGATGTTATACAGCATGCAAAGCCCAGCCGCCTCTGCAGGGCGCGGCTTAAACATGGGGCATATTTATCATCGTGATGGGCAATTGATGATGAGTGTGGCGCAAGAAGGCTTGATGCGTCAGAAAAGCTAACCGGCCTTTGATCACAGCTAAGCGGTGTGCTTGGCTGTGTTAATTTTGTAAAAAGATATTCTTCTCTGCGCGTTTTTTCGCGCTTTCATCTTCTTGTTGATACTCATGATATTCCTGCACGTTTTTACGTTGCTCAAAAAAGCGCTCGGTGCTGGGGATGCTTTGGTCAGTATTAAAGTGAAACACCAATCCAAGTGCAATGAGTACAATGGCAACCACTAGCAACTTGATAAGCGATTGGGTGTTGCTATTGAGTGCGGCATATTTTGCCTTAAATTTGCTAGGGGGCTTATTGGCTTGAGACTTTGGCATAGGCAACTCTTGATAGTCGATACTATAAGGTTAGCAAATAATACCAATTACGAGAGGGCAAAGGAGGGGAGCGAGATTTAAGTATCTAGCTATGGCATGGCCTAAGGCCGGTTCAGATGGTATCTGACACAGGGCACGTACCTAGATTATTCCGACTTGGGCTTAAGCCTAGGCTAAACAAGCCATGAGCAAAGGGATAACAAGTCAGTCGCCGTAATAAAATACGGTGCTTTTACAATGACATTCACCTGTTTCGCTCCCCTTGCTCATCTTGAATACTATCAGCCAGTGTGAATTCACTGCGATATAGTCCCATAAATGATGAGGTCAGATATGGCCACTGTTGTTATTAAAGATATATGTCCGTGAAGAGTTTTTCAATGCTGCTAAGCTTATAAAAGAGTAAGGTTGGATGGCGTGCTTTGAAATATCTTTTAATTCTTTTAACTCTCACTTGGTTAGTGCCTTCTTACGGCGCAGACATTGCTGTGCCTGGACTCTCATTATCAAAAATCCATTATTGGATTGAGCCAGATGATCAACCCCATTCTGTAAATGAAGTGCTTGAAGAGGCCCAGTGGCAAGCGGTGGAGGGGGAGTTAAACTTCGGTTACTCCAATGCCACTATCTGGGTTATGCAAGAGATTCATGCCTACCGCAAAGGCGATTGGGTGATGCATGTGCCTTACCCATTACTGGATTACCTTGACCTGTATCTTTTTAAAGAAGACGAACTCATCAGTAGCCTACAAAGTGGGGATGCACGCCCATTTTCACAACGCTTAGTTAAGGTGCCGGATTTTGTGCTAGGCATGTCCAATTCTGGGCCGACCCATTTCCGCTTAATTGCCAGAATTGAAACCCAAGGTACCATGATGCTGCCACTAAAGTGGTGGCCTGAAATTGCCTACGCAGAACATCTCGCCAAAGAGCAAATAATTTATGGCGCCTACTATGGGGTGCTTGTGGTCATGGCGTTTTATCACTTGTTTATTTATTTAGTGATACGAGAGCGTGGTTATTTATTCTATGTATTAACAGTATCGTCTTTCTTATTACTGCAGCTCTCATTTGACGGTCGAGGTTTTGCTTGGTTTTGGCCGGACAGCCCTAGCATCAACCATTACAGTTTTCCTGTTTCGTATTGTTTATACCAGCTGGCCGTTTTAACCTTTATGTCGACTTTTTTGCGGCTCTCAAACAGTAGCCCCAAACTGCATAAATATTTTGTCAGCTTACGCGTTATTGTTTTAATCAATCTCAGTTTGTTATTTGTTTTAGATTACAGTGTGGCAACGCCAATCATTGTACTGACGGGTATGCTAGCCATTGTATCCGGGCTTATTTCTGGTGCGTATCTATGGATAAAAGGCTACAAGGCGGCACGCTATTTTACCTGCGCTTGGGCATTGTTTTTAGGTGGGCTGTTACTGCTGAATTTAAGAGGACTAGGTATTGGCGAAACCACCTGGTTTAGTACCTATGGGTATTTAATGGGCTCAGTGCTTGAAGTGTTATTTCTCGCGTTTTCGCTGGCGGATCGTATATCCACAGCCACACAAGAAAGACGAGACACAGAAAAGGCACTGATTAAAAGTAAAGACGAACACCTGGATGCATTACAGAATTACCAAAATCTTTACGAAAATTCCCCTATTGGTAACTTCCAATCGGATGCAGAATATAACCTAACCAGTGTCAACCTTGCATGTGCGAAAATTTTTGGCTTTCAGCACCGTCAAGACATGCTTGATAATGTTACTGATATTCGCGCTTATTTGCGCTCAAATATTAACGACTTTAAAACGATGCTCAAACAAGCATTGGAAAATGGCAATAGTAATAACAATGAATTAATCATTAAAACCAACAGCGGTGAAGAGCGCTGGGTGAGCATTAATTTACGCCATTATAAAACCAATGAAACCATGGCATTCGAAGGCACCATCCAAGATATTACCGAACGTAAAAATGCAGAAAAACTAAGAGCAGAGCTCGATCAAGAACGCTTAATGATTATGGAGCAGTTCTCCTTAGGCATCGCCAATGAAATTAGCATGCCTCTTGGCAGTAATGTGGCCACCACTGAATATATCAATCAAGGCGTAAGTGACATACTCAACTTACAAAATGCTCAGCGAATTCACACCGAGGATTATGAAAAATTTACTTCATTAATCGCACAGTCCATGAAATCAGTGACTGAGAATCAAAAGCGAATGAGCAAGGTAGTAAAACGTTTTAAAGAAGTGTCATCCTGGCAGCAGGACCTAAAAGCAAGTCACATAAAAGTGTATGAGCTGATAGAGCGCACCCTTGAATCGCAGCGCTGGCGTATGGGCGACTGGAAGGTCGATATAGATTGTGATCCTGAGCTGAGAATGTATACCTATGAAACAGCTATTTCATCTATTTTAGTGCAGCTGATTGAGAACGCGCTATTGCACAGTTTTGTGGACGAGGATCAAACACCCTTGATAAAAATTCGAGTGCTCGAAGAGGACAAGGATACCATATCCATTAGTTTTACCGATAATGGCAAAGGCATTAAACCGGAGCTGGTTAAAAATTTATGCAAACCGTTTTTCACCACGATTAAAGGCCCTGAGGGGCATATAGGTTTGGGTTTATATATGATCTATAACCTAGTTTGCCAAGCACTGAAGGGGCGTTTATTTTTCCCAGTGAAAGGGCAGGGTTTTAGTATCCAGATGGTGATTCCCCGTCATCTTGAATAAATGTGCGCTTTGGCCAAATTGACAATTGACCTGGTACAGTAGGCGTTGCACTCTTTCACAAAAATAATAATCCAATGAAAGGCACGGCATGTTTCGTATAGTTAGTCTTCTATTTCTATCTGTTTTGTTATCAGCGTGTGAGCAAGGGCCATCGCCTGAAGAAATGATGCGCATCTCTCAAACCTTGGTACCGGATGATCCCCAATTAAATGAAATCTATCAGCGCAGCTGCAAAAATTGCCACACCCTGACCAGCACGGGCGCGCCGCTTACCGGAGATATTTCCGTTTGGCAAAGCCGTTTAGATAAAGGCCGAGATACGCTGCTTGAAAATGTGGTCAATGGCTTTGGTGGTATGCCGCCGTTTGGTTTATGCATGGACTGTAACGCAGAACAATTGAATGCCTTAATCGATTTTATGGCTCAAAATCCTCAACAATAAATAATAAAAATACTATGCAATCACGTCGCACATTTTTACAACAGCTTATGGGGGCCGCCGCCGTTATGGCCATGCCACCCCATTTATTGGCCGCTAAACCGTCTGCCTTGCCTTGGCGAAATTGGTCCGGCTCACAGGTGTGCTATCCCAATACACGCAGCGCACCGGCGGACCTTGCACAACTCCAAACTTTATTAAAAGAAAGCCAAGGGATTATTCGCCCTGTGGGCTCGGGTCATTCGTTTATGCCCTTGGTGCCTACCGATGACACCATCGTATCGTTAAGCCGCTTGTCTGGCTTAATCAGCGTGGATGCTGAAAAACAGCAAGCCAGGGTATGGGCCGGTACTCGCTTAGGTGAAATAGGTGAGCCCTTAGCGCAAAACGGACAAGCACTGCTGAACATGCCAGACATTGACGAGCAAAGCCTAGCAGGGGCAATTGCTACAGCGACACACGGCACAGGGGCACAGATTACATGTATGTCCGATTACGTAGCGTCCTTGCAGCTGGTGTTGGCCAATGGCGATACGCTGGAATGCAGTCGCAGCCAGAATACCGATATCTTTAACGCGGCCAGAGTAAACATGGGCGCACTGGGTGTGGTGTCACAGGTGACGCTACAAAACCAAGCACCGTATAAATTAAAGCGCGAAACGACTTGGTTGCCCATTGAAGAAATTCTCGAAAACGCACACCAACTTGCGGATGACAATCGTAACTTTGAATTCTATTTTATTCCCTTTACCGGCATGGGCTTCATTGATGTACAAAACATCACGGACGAACCCATTACTAAAATGGAAAAGCTGGACCAAAACGATGGTGCTGAAGATTTAAAAACCGCCCGTGATCTGCTCAGCTGGAGCCCCAAGCTACGGGAACTGGTGTTAGGCACCTACATGAACACCTTGCCTAAAGAAGTGAATGTAGCCAACAGCTGGCAAAACTATGCCAGTGAGCGCAACGTGCGTTTTAACGAAATGGAATACCACCTACCCCGTGAAAACATGCTTGATGCGTTTAAAGAAATTCGGCACATCGTTGAAACACAATTCCCTGAGGTCTTTTTTCCATTTGAAGTGCGATTTATTAAGCAGGATGACATTTGGCTAAGCCCCTTTAATGGCCGTGAAACCTGTTCGATTGCGGTGCACCGTTATCACCAAGAAGATTTTCAAGCCATGTTTGCTGCCATTGAACCTGTGATGCAGAAATACAATGGTCGCCCTCATTGGGGCAAACTCAACACCATGACGGCTCAACAATTTGCTGCTCATTATGAACACTGGTCCGATTTTAAAGCCATACGCCAGCAGCTTGACCCTGAGGGGCAGTTTTTAAATCCTTATTTGTCATCATTGTTTGGGTCATAGTGAATAAAAAATAATAAATATAAAAGGTGATGTATGAGCCAGAAATCAAAAAAAGGCATGACCCGGCGCAACCTGATAAAAGGTGCCTTAGGTGCGACAGCCCTTGGTGGGCTTGCGTGGGCAAGGCCCAATGATTTAGGGGCGCAAGATCATAACGCGTACTTTCAATCTATTAGCCGGTCTTTGCAAAGCAATAATGTGGCGACGCCTTCTATGGTGGTGGATAAAACCGTCATGGCCAATAATATTCAGACCCTGGTTCGACATATGAAGGGCCGCTTTGATTACCGTATTGTGGCCAAGTCTTTGCCGTCGATTGAGATGTTGAAATGGACAATGGCACAAGCGGGTACCAATAAACTCATGGTGTTCCATCAGCCATTCTTAAGTACCTTGGCCAAAGACATTCCTAACGCCGATGTACTAATGGGCAAGCCAATGCCAGTGGCAGCGGCCCGTATTTTTTATCAAGGCTTAGTGTCAACACAAACAACATTTGATGCACCAACCCAATTGCAATGGTTATTGGATTCTCAAACCCGTTTGCAACAATATGCGGTGTTGGCGGCTGATTTAAAACAAACCCTTAATATCAATATTGAACTGGATGTGGGTTTACATCGCGGCGGTGTCACTAACGAACGTGAATTTATCACCATGCTGGAGACCATCGAACAGCACCCGTATTTAAGGTTTTCAGGCTTAATGGGATACGAGCCTCACATCGGTAAAGTGCCAGGGGACCCGATCACACACCGTGACCAAGCCATGGACACCTATCGTGATTATGTGGCACTGGCTGAAAAACAGTTAGGGCGCAGCGTGCAAGATTTAACTTTAAATGCCGCCGGCAGCCCCACTTATCAGTATTACAATGAAGGCAAAGCATCGAGCTGGCCTATGAATGAACTAAGTGCGGGTTCGTGTTTGGTAAAACCATCTGATTTTGATTTACCCACCTTGGCCGATCATAAAGCCGCAGCGTTTATAGCCAGCCCCGTTTTAAAAGTATTGAATGAAACTCAGATACCAGGAGTATCGGGTTTGGGGAAAATAATGGCCATGTGGAATCAAAATTGGCAGAAAACCTTTTTTGCTTATGGCGGCTACTGGAAAGCCAACCCCGTATCACCAAAAGGGTTAACGCTGAACCCTGTGTATGGGCGCTCAAGTAATCAAGAAATGTATAACGGCTCGGCCAGTGTGCAATTAAAACAAGATGATTTTATCTTTTTAAGGCCCACACAATCGGAGGCCGTATTTTTGCAGTTTGGCGATATCTTAGTGATTGAAAAGGGCGTGCTCGCTGAACGCTGGCCCATACTGCAGGGGTAAAAGGCAAAAAATAAAAGAGACAAATGAAATAGATAGAAACAGACAGAGATAAATGCTACACACAAAAAAACCTAAGGCCGTTGAATCCATGGGCGTTAGGTTTTTGTGTTTATAGCGAGCTGGCTTTTTTTAGGCCCAGGTTATTAGGTTGCACATAACGCAGATCCGCCAGGTGGCTTTTTAAGTCTTGCCAAAGAATCAGAGCTTCTTTGTCGTCATCGGTGTAGCGACGTAATGAAAACAACGCGCTTTCGACTTCTTCAGTGATGTTGTCCCAGTGTTTTAGCTGGTAATGGCAAATGGCTCGGTAACCGGCGTACATCGGGTTGTTTACAAACGCTGGGTCCCAATTGCTCAGGGATTTTAAATAATGCAAACACAGAGCGTAGCGTTGACGCTTATAATGAGACCTTGCCTGATAGGCATGGTAGCGGGCGATCCATTTTTCTACCGATAACCACATAACTTCCCCCTCCATCTTAAACTTAAGTATAGACAAGGCTTTTAAGAAGCGAGGGGAATCTGCAGATTTCTTATATATTTTGAAGTTATGAGCAACCGCGCTTAGATTTCTTAACGGCGCAGCCCAAGCATCACAGGGCTAAAACTAAAGGTTACCCCAAGACTATTAGCCCCTTCTTGTGAGGCGATAAGATACCCACCAATGCCCATTTCACCTAGATTAAAACCGCCAATACTAAGCTGCGAATAGGTTTGTGGGTAAAGGTTGAGGCTTACTTGATAAAAAGGATCATAGCTTACGGCCAGTGCCCCCATAAGCGAGCCTTTTCTATCCCAATACACATTCAGTGATCGGTTATAAAGTTCAGCGATTTCACTGGCGGTGAAATCCTTTTTACGCTCTAGGGCCTCGACTTTCTCATTGGGGTGGCTGACGGAAACATCCGTAGCGAACATCACACTTAAGTGATCGGTTGCATCCAGTTTGTAAGCCAGCCCAGCCCCTGTAGCGGGCATGCCGCTGATTATCGCTAACTGATAAGAGCCATCAAACCCCAAGCCACTTCTAAAATAATATTGTTCCCCTTGGTTAAACAGCGCACCATCTTGCACATCAATAATGGGCTGCCCGGGCCAATAGTAATAATCCACTGCCTCATTGCTGAGCAGCCGGGCCACCTCATCAAACGAAAACGCAATGATACCGGCAAGGTTAAAATAAAAGTCCGCCATTGGGTCTAGGCGTTGCTCCCAAGGCAGCTCATATTCCACTACCTCGTTAGTGGTTTGTGCTGCCACCAAGGTTAGAATGGCTTTTATTTTCGCCTGCATAGGCGTGCTATTGGGTTGGCTTAGGTAGTACTCCTGTAATTTACGCGACAGCATGCCTTCGCCTAATAAATGCAAAAAGTAATTAGGCAGCCACGCACCGGACGGGTGGGCAAACGGAATAAATTCTTTATCTAAAGCGGACTGAGTTCCACCGGATTCCTCAATCACATCCTCTTGGTTACGTAAACTGCTGCGCACCTGTTGCCAGCCCTTTGCATAATCAATTTCATCTAACTGTGGCTGGGTACCCAAACGCCCCGGTACCACTAAACCCACATTAACCCAGACATTAAGAGGGCCAAATTGGGATTCGCTGCCATAGTCTTGTTGAAAATAAAAATAAGGCGCTGGTTTAACCGTCACGGGCGCATCAGACGTGGCCGCTATATTCGGCAATGGATTGTCATCGGCTGTCGACGACAGGTTACCCTGTGCAAGCAAGGTAAGCGGTAAAAAACCACATAGGGTGAAAACTAACCAATGACGTAACAAAGCAACGGTGCTCACAAAAAATAGGCCTAAGAATACGGGGGATTGGGATCAATGACAAAACCCAATGTCGCTAAATTATCCAGGCGGTATTGGCAGCAGTAAAGGGTAAAAAATCCGCAGTAAAAACCCTGTATCCACAAACAGTGTATTTTTGAAATTTGTTAAAATAACGAGGGCTAGCTCGATAAATCTGAAAATAAGGCTCGTTTTCACCTAGTTAATAAATCGAAAATGCTTTAAATTCATATACTTACAAAAACAACAACCGAAATAACGAGACCCCGTTATTTTAAATTATTTTGTGTGCTCGTTTTTACAAGACTAATAAACAATAAAGTACTGATAAGTTACTGTTTTAAATAGCCTTTTTGGCTGTTTTTTAGTGGTTTCTAACCTGAAATAATGAGCATGCGCACGATTAAAATGTTACATGAACTATGACTAGAATATTAAAAATTCCATTCTTGCCATTTCTACTTTTCAGAAATAAAAAATTTTTACCTATAGGTATGGTGGCTTTAGTTAGCAGTTGGATTCTAGTCATGTTATTCGATTTATCATATTTCCCACTCTTAGATCGATTAGTGGAAAAAGGTCATTATGAAATAGGTGATACACAAAAAGGGATAAGAAATGTAGCGGAATTTGAGTGGTATTTGAGAGCTACTATTGGAAGGTTATTTTATATATTTCATTGGTGGATCCATGTCTCTATCATCTTTAGTTTATCTTCCCATTATTTTTTAGAGGTAGAAGCAAAAGAAAATCCTAAAAAAGCACACCATTCCAAAATTGTTGTTGGCTTTTTGTGCATCTTCCCTTTAGCTTGGTATTATGCAATATATTTAACAATTGATTGGTGGAAGGAATTAATTTCCTTTCTCATGTAACAAAGCCAGCCAATTCGCCAGCAAGCTGGCTGGACTCGTTTCACTCGCCATTGCTGGCAGGCGTTATG
>MDTG01286583.1_pt1 | contig 11455 bp, 8 predicted proteins | sample 811421 | NCBI WGS metagenome assembly MDTG01 (sample SAMN05326645, study PRJNA326480) | marine metagenome | isolation source: seawater | place: Pacific Ocean: South East | collected 2011
AGATGTCATACTATTATGAATTGCACTAATTCTTGTCCAAAAGGTCTAAATCCAGCAAAAGCTATCGGATCAATAAAAAAAATGCTTGCAACAAGCTAAAACCTTATTTAATCAATTAGCATCATGAAATTAATAGAACACTTTATTAAAGGTAAAAACTATTCAGGTAATTCAAATAGAAAAGGTAAAGTTTTTAATCCAGCTACTGGGGAACAAAGTGCAGAAGTTAAATTAGGCACAATAGAAGATGTTAATGAAGCTGTAAAAGTAGCGAAAAATTCATTTGAAAAATGGGCAAACACACCTCCTCTTCAAAGAGCAAGAGTTATGTTCAAATTTAAAGAACTTATAGAAAAAAATTCCGATGAACTAACAAAAATAATTGTTTCAGAACACGGAAAAGTATATGAGGATGCGAAAGGATCTTTGGTCAGAGGATTGGAGGTTGTTGAGTATGCTTGTGGAATACCCCAAATGCTTAAAGGAGAATTCACAGAGAACGTTGGAACAGGTGTTGATAGTTGGTCAATAAGGCAACCTTTAGGAGTTTGTGCTGGCATTACACCATTTAATTTTCCTGCAATGGTTCCTATGTGGATGTTTCCAATGGCGATAGCATGCGGTAACACATTTATTCTTAAGCCATCCGAAAAAGATCCATCCTGTTCGATGAGATTGGCAGAACTTTTAAAGGAGGCAGGTTTACCAGACGGAGTTTTTAATATTGTTAATGGAGATAAAGAGGCTGTTGATGCCTTAATTAATAACCAAGATGTAGTAGCAATGAGTTTTGTAGGTTCTACCCCAATAGCCAAATATATTTATGAAAGTTGTGCTAAAAATGAAAAAAGAGTTCAAGCACTGGGAGGGGCAAAAAATCATTGTGTTGTGATGCCTGATTGTGATTTAGATCAAGCCGTAAATGGTTTGATGGGGGCTGCTTATGGTTCAGCTGGTGAAAGATGCATGGCACAATCAGTTGCTGTTGCAGTAGGCAATGTAGGAGATAAATTAGTTAATAATTTAGCAAAAAAAGTAGAGTCATTAAAAGTTGGTCCTGGAATGGACAAGAAATCAGAAATGGGACCACTAGTTACAAAAGAGCATTTGGAAAAAGTCAGAGGGTATGTAGATATCGGGGAAAAAGAAGGAGCTAAATTAATAGTTGATGGTAGAAATCTTAAACTCCAAGGTTACGAAAAAGGTTACTATATTGGTGGATGTTTATTTGATCATGTGACCAAAGATATGAGAATCTATAAAGAAGAGATTTTTGGACCAGTTCTTTCAATTGTTAGAGCTAAAGATTTTGATCACGCTTTACAGCTAGTAAATGACCATGAATTTGGTAATGGAGTAAGTATATTTACCAGAGACGGTGACTCGGGTAGAACATTTTCTAATAAAGTTAAAGTAGGTATGGTAGGAATTAACATCCCTATTCCCGTGCCAATGGCTTTCCATAGTTTTGGAGGTTGGAAGAGATCTTTGTTTGGTGATCAACACATGCACGGTCCGGAGGGGGTTCGATTTTATACCAAATTAAAAACTATGACCTCTAGATGGCCATCCGGTCCTAGGTTAGATCCTGAGTTTGTTATGCCCACAATGAAATAATATAAAAATTATATGAAAAAAAAGATAACTTTAATAGGAGCTGGTCAAATAGGAGGAACCTTAGCTCATTTAATCGCACTTAAAGATTTAGGAAATGTAGTTTTGTTTGACGTAGCATCAGGTTTAGCCAAAGGTAAAGCTTTGGATATTGCTCAATCATCGCCTGTAAACGGATTTAATGTTTCTTTATCAGGGACTGATAATTACGATGACACAAAAGATTCAGATGTAATAATTATAACAGCAGGTGTACCTCGAAAACCTGGTATGACCAGAGATGATTTGCTTGAAATTAATTTAAAAATAATAAAACAAGTAGCAGAAGGAATTAAAAAAACATCTCCAAACGCTTTTGTAATATGTATAACAAACCCCTTGGATGTAATTGTAATGGCCTTACAAAAATATTCTGGTTTACCTAAAAATAAAATAGTTGGAATGGCTGGAATATTAGACTCTTCTAGATTTATTTATTTTTTATCTCAAGAACTAAAAGTCTCTCCGAATAAAATTAAATCATTCGTACTCGGAGGGCACGGAGATAGTATGGTTGCTATGGTAAATCATACAATTGTTGATGGTAAAAATTTAAACGATTTATTGAAACAAGGTAAGATAAAAAAAGATACATTAAATTTAATTATTGAAAGAACGAAAAAAGGTGGCGCGGAAATAGTTAAATATTTAGAAAAAGGATCGGCATTTTATGCACCTGCCGCATCCGGAGTAGAAATGGCAGAAAGCTATTTAAAAGATCTTAAAAAGGAATTGCCTTGCGCTGTATACATCAATGGACAATATGGTGTTAAAGATATTTATGCAGGAGTGCCGGTCATTATTGGTAAAAATGGAGTAGAAAAGATAGTAGAGATTAAATTAGACTCAGAGGAGAAGGCTAATTTCAACAAATCAGTCCAAGCAGTTCAAGAATTATTTGATGCAGCCAAAAAAATTGATCCAGACCTATAAAGATTTATTGCCAATTTTATTAATTGGTATTTTTTCTTTTACTATAAATTATCATTATGGCTTTATTGGAATAATGCCAATGGATAACACTGTTTTGTATAATGGTGGTTATCGAGTTTTAAATGGATACGTACCATTCTCAGATTACTGGCTTGTAACAGGACCTTTGCTTGATTATCTAAACGCTTTATTTTTTTTAATATTAGGAGTTTCATGGAAAACTTTCATAATTCATTCTTCTTTTTTTAATTTATTAATTGCTATAGCAAGTTATTATTTATTTTTTCAATTGGGATTATCAAGAAAGTATTCCTTTTTTTATTCAATTTTAATTTCTATTTTGTTTTATCCTGTTGTAGGTACTCCATTTGTTGATCATCATTCTACTTTTTTTTTACTAATTGCATTTTATATTTTTATATTAGGTAACAAAAAGAAAAAGTATACATATTTTATATATATCCCTTTTTTCTTTTGCTTATCTTTTTTATCAAAACAAACTCCAGCAGCATATGGCTTAATAGCAATTGTACCATTGATTTTTTTGACTTTTTTTTTAGACAAAAATAACTCAAAAAAAATATTTCTATATTTTATTTACGGAACAATAATTTCAATTATCTTTCTTATAATTTTTTTTATTTTTTCTAATATAGATCTTAGTAATTTTATTAGACAATATATTTTATATGCAGGATCTATTGGAGATTACAGAATTTCTAATTATAATTTTAGTATTTTAAACCTAATTGATAAATTTAAGTTTATTAATTTTTTTATTTTAGTTTTATTTCTTATGCTAATAAATCTACTATATAAAAAAAAAGTCAAACATAATGATATTTTGGTTATATTGTCATCTTTGCTTTTAGTTCTGGTATTAATTTTGCACCAATTTTTGACATTGAATCAAAATTTTATCTTTTTTTCTATTCCTTATTTATGTTCAATAATTCATATTTTTTATAACAAAGTATTTAATAAAAATTATTTCTTAATTTTTTTTATTTTTATTTGCGTTTTTTCAGTTACGAAATATCATTTAAGATTTAATGAGGAAAGAAAATTTAATGAATTAGAAAAGGTAGATTTATCGAAAGCTATAGACGCAAAAATATTAAGTCAGGATTTAAGTGGATTAAAATGGATTTCTTACAGATATCCGACTGATCCTGAAAAGGAATTAAACAATTTGATAACAGTAAAAAATATCTTGTTAAACGATAAATCAAAAAAAGCTATTTTTACTGATTATCAGTTTTTATCCTCTATTTTGCAGACATACGATTATTCTCCGAATCAATGGCATCATCCAACTGTGAGTTTTCCCATAAAAGAAATGAAATTTTACAATGAATACAAAGAGTTTTTTATTGATAATTTAAAAAAGAATAAAATTGAATTTATCTATGAGACAATTAAAAAAGAAGAAACTATAACTGAGCTTATTCTGAATAAAGAATGTATTGAGAAAAATAGAGTTAGTGAAATGTTGATGAAAATTAAACTACTAAAAAAATGCACAGACTTTGAATGAAAATACTTAAGTCTTTAGCAATTTTTGTCTTTGATATTATTGATAAGTTTATTCATCAAAAAAGAATATTAATAAATTTAAAGCAAAATATTAATAAGGTAAAAACCTTTATAGATGTAGGGTCACATAAAGGGACATATACAGATTTAATAATAAAAAATTTTGATACAGCACAAGTAGTTTTATTTGAACCTCAAAAAAATATTTTTAAGTTTATAAAAAAAAAGTATAGACATGAAAAAAAAATTAAAATTTTTAACAATGCTGTATCAGATAAAAGTAAAATCGTTAAAATCTTTATTAATAAGCATGATTTAACCTCGTCATTAACTAAATTAAATAAAAACAATCTTTACTTGAACTTTAAAGCAAAGCTTTTTGGCGCAAATATAAGCGAAATGATAGAAAGATCCTATAACGTTAAAACAATTAAATTAATCGATTTAATAAAAAAAAAAGGAATAACGAGTATTGATCTTTTAAAAATTGATACTGAAGGTCACGAAAAAGAAGTTTTGAAAGGATTAGGAAAAAAAATTGATATTGTTAAAATAATTTTGATAGAAATCCATAACGATAATATCTACCTTAATTATAGCAGTTCACAAATTCACAATTATCTTACAAAAAATAAATTTGAATTAAAAAAAACGATAAAATTTCCTTTCACTACCTGGGAGGATAGGATTTATATTAATAAGTTTTTTTATAAATCTCATAAATAACAAAACCTTCAATAGTAAATTCTTTTATTTTTTCAAAATTATTTGGAATTTTGTATTTATCATTTTTATTCTTATTGATTTCTGACATATTGTTATTAAATATATAATCTGCTGATTTATAGTCTTGCCCAACAATTTCTATTTTATCTGAAGATTGATTTCTTAACATCTTTAGACTTCTCTCTAAAGGAATATACGAAGCTACACCAATTTTTATAATTTTTTTTTCTTGATCTAAAACCAGCACCTCTTCAAGAAATTTTACACCAGCTAATCCCCAATAATCTATTTCAAAATCTTTTTTTTTCGACTCAGATACCAAAATATTAAAATAAGAACTTTGGTATGGATGAAATTTATAAATATTATAAAAATTTATCAAAATGAAAACAAATATAAAAAATAATAAGTAAGTAGTTTTTTTTATTTTAAGGTTCAAATAGTAAATTGCAAAACATCCAATATAAGTAAAAAAAATATGTAAAAAATATAATTGGCGCCATCCAGTGTATAAAACTGAATTTGATAAAATTATATAGAAAAAAATTAAAGAAAAATTTAATACAATAAAAAAATCTTTATTTTCTTTTTTACCTCTCCAAAAATCTGAGTAAGTTTTATTCGATTTAATATTTATTAATCGAATAAAAGATCGTTTAATAATTATCAAGTAACCAATGATAAATAATGTTAAAGAAATTATAGGTGTCGTAATTATAATCCAAGTTGGTAAATAAGAAATAGGTAAAAGATTTGAAAATATATAATTCCCATTGAATAGCATTTGTATACTTAATCCTACCTGGGAAGATTTATTAAATGCATAAATAAAATTTGTTAATGGTGTTTCCCATAAAAATGGCCATAGTGAATATATAAATAACAAAAAGCTAAAAATAAAAAATAAAACTTTTTTTAGTATATTATAATTTTCATCAATTTTTTTATTAGATAAAAAAACAAAAAGTAAAAAAGTAAATGGTAAGAAAATTCCAATTATACGTGTTGCACATGTTAAAGCAGAAAAAAAAGAAAAATTTAAAATATTTTTATAACTGAAGTCATCTATAAGTTTAAAGTAGTAAAATATAGATATAGTTACAAATGATAAAAATATAAGATCTTTATTATTATAAAAACTATCTGCAAAAATTCTTGGTGAACTTATATATAATAAAACTCCAAAGAATATTAAAATTTTTTTTTTAAACCTATTTTCCAAAATTTTGTGGAAATAAAGAGCACTTATAAAAAAAATTAAAAAAGTAAAAAAATGTCTAAGGAGGAAATAGTTTCGAGGTTCGTTTATTTTAAAAATTGACTCAAAAAGGGCCAATGGAAGATCAAATATCACGCCATAAAAAGGATAATCGATTGGGTTCGGTAAAGTAAAACCCTCGATCTCTACTAACTTTGTCTCCACAATAAATTTCAAAGACTCAAATGGTGTGAATTTTAAAACATAGTTTAACCAATAAAAACCAGAGTATCTCTGAAATTCTTCATCAATTGAAATTCCAAAATCATTAAATATGATTAATCCAAGTATAAAAAAAGATAGGTATAAAAAGTAAAAAATATTTGTAAAAAAAAAGTTGTTTGATTTTAGTTTCATATAATTATATTAAATACTCAGATAATATTTAATCTACTAATGAATATCCACGAATATCAAGCTAAAAAAATTTTAAAAGACTATAAAGCTCCAGTTTTAAATGGGGAAGTAATATTTTCTTTGGATGATATCGACAGTAAAGTTAAGAACTTAAAAACAAAAAAATTGGTACTCAAAGCTCAAATTCATGCCGGTGGACGTGGAAAAGGAGGAGGAATTAAAATTGTCAATGATATAAAAAATTTAAAGAACGAAGCTAAGAAAATGCTTGGAAGTATTCTGAAGACACATCAAACCGGACCTCAAGGTAAGGAAGTGAGCAGATTGTATATAGAGGAGGCCTCCGAAATAACGAAAGAATTTTATCTTTCTTGCTTGGTTGATAGATCAGCCTCAAAGATTGCTTTTATAAGCAGTACTGAGGGAGGAGTAGATATTGAAAAAGTTGCATCAGAAAATCCAGAAAAAATAATTACAAATAAATTTGACTACAATAAAAATATAAATATTGAAGATATCCAAAAAATAATTCAACCTTTTAATTTTAAAGGTGAAATTATCGAAAAAGGTAAAAATCTCATAAAATCTCTTTATAAAATTATGATTGAAAAGGACACAAGTCTAATTGAGATAAATCCCTTAGTTATTACTAAAGATAATAATTTAATATGTTTAGATGCAAAAATGAATTTTGATGCTAATGCAATTTATAGACAACCAGAGATCTTGAAGTTGAGAGATTTAAGTGAAGAAGATCCCTCTGAAATAGAAGCAAGTAAAAATGATCTAGCATATATTAAATTGGGTGGATCAATAGGATGTATGGTTAATGGGGCAGGACTCGCCATGGCGACTATGGATATAATTAAGTTATACGGAGAGGAACCTGCTAATTTTTTGGATGTGGGAGGTGGAGCATCCAAAGAAAAAGTTTCAGCGGCCTTTAAACTTATTTTAAGAGATAAAAATGTTAAAGGAATATTGATAAATATTTTTGGAGGAATTATGCGATGTGATATTTTAGCAAAAGGAGTTGTAGATGCTGCGAAAGAAATAAATTTATCTGTTCCACTAGTAGTGAGACTTGCAGGTACAAATTATAAAGAAGGAAAAGAAATACTAGAGAAATCTAAATTAAAAATTTTGTCGGCATTAGATTTAAATGATGCTGCAAAAAAGATTACGGAAGCCATTAAATAAATGTCAGTATTAGTAAACAAAAATACAAAAGTTATCTGTCAAGGTTTTACAGGAAAACATGGAACTTTTCATTCCGAACAAGCAATTAGATATGGGACTAAATTGGTTGGTGGGGTTAATCCTAAAAAAGGAGGGCAAAAGCATTTAGATCTTCCGGTTTTTAATACGGTAGAGGAAGCAAAAAACAAAACTGAAGCCAATGCTACAATGATATATGTTCCTCCTGCGTTTGCAGCTGCAGCAATAATTGAAGCTATAGAGTCAAAAATAGATCTAATAGTGTGCATCACAGAAGGCATTCCAGTTTTGGACATGCTTAAAGTAAAAAAAGAATTAAAAAAAAGTTCATCAAGATTAATCGGTCCAAATTGCCCTGGAATCATTACTCCAGATGAATGTAAAATTGGAATTATGCCAGGGAATATTCATAAAAAAGGATCTGTCGGCATTGTTTCAAGATCTGGCACATTAACATATGAAGCCGTTGCGCAGACATCAGTAAGTGGTATGGGTCAGTCCACTTGCATAGGTATTGGTGGAGATCCAATAAATGGAACCAATTTTATCGACTGTCTAGAACTTTTTCTAAAAGATAATGATACAAAATCTATTATTATGATAGGAGAAATTGGAGGATCTGCTGAGGAAGAGGCTGCGGAGTTTTTAAAAAAGGAAAAAATAAAAAAGCCTATGGTTGGTTTTATTGCTGGTTTAACAGCCCCAGCTGGTAAACGTATGGGCCACGCTGGCGCCATAATATCAGGAGGGAAAGGTGGAGCAGAAGACAAAATAGAACTTATGAAATCTGCTGGAATCACCATATCAAAATCACCAGCAGATATTGGTAAGACACTTTTGCAAAAACTTAATGGTTGAATTTCAATAATTCGTGTTAAAATAATTAAATATATGTCTTCTTCAAAAAACAATACTACTTACAAAAAGACCTCTTTTTTATTTGGTAACAACACTGAATTTATAAACGAGTTTTATGCAGATTACCTTTCTGATCCAAAATCTGTTCCTGAAAGTTGGAGAGAATTTTTCGAAGGATTAAGTGATGAACAAAAATTAATTCATAATGATTTGCAAGGTCCTAGTTGGTCACCAGAAAGAAAAAATAATTCAATTAAACTTAATACAAAGAACATAAAAAATGAAGAAGGAGAATTAGAAGCTGATTTAAAATTTACTAACGAGTCTGTAAAAGCAATAGCATTAATCAGAGCATATAGGATAAGAGGTCATTTGATAGCTAATTTAGATCCACTTGGAATGATGGAAAGAAAGTATCTTGAAGATCTTAATCCAGCTGATCATGGATTTAAAAAAGAAGACTATAATAAAAAAATTTACGTAGGAGAATATATGAAAGGTGGCTACTCTTCTATTAAAGAAATTCTAACTTTTTTTAAAAAGATATATTGCTCTAAGATAGGTGTTGAATACATGCACATCTCTGATCCTTTTGAAAAGAAATGGTTTAGAGAAAGAATGGAAAAGGAAGAGAATCAATTAAAATTTACTACTAACGGAAAAAAAGCAATTTTAAATAAGTTGATACAAGCAGAGGGTTTTGAAAAATTTCTAGCTGTTAAATTCGTAGGTACAAAAAGGTTCGGGCTTGACGGAGGTGAAGCTTTAATACCCGCTTTAGAGCAAATTATTAAAAGAGGTGGCCATCTAGGTTTTAAAGAAGTTAAAATTGGTCAACCACACAGAGGGAGACTGAATATTCTGGCTAACGTTTTGCAAAAATCATATAAAAGAATGTTTAATGAGTTTGCAGGAGAATATGCATCTTTTAGTTCTGACTCAACTGGTGATGTAAAATATCATTTAGGAGCTTCTTCAAATCGAGAATTTGATGGTAATTTAGTACATGTATCACTGACAGATAATCCTTCACATCTTGAAGCAGTTAATCCAGTCGTTTTAGGACAAACTCGAGCTAAACAATTTTTTCATAAAGATGAAAAAAGAAGACAAGTTATTCCAGTTTTAATTCACGGCGATGCATCTTTTGCTGGTCAGGGCGTGGTTGCCGAATGTTTTGCTATGTCTGGTGTGCCAGGACATAACACTGGTGGCACAATACATATAATTGTAAATAATCAAATAGGCTTTACAACAAGCCCTAAGTTCGCTCGTTCTTCTCCTTACCCCTCTGATTTGGCAAAAATGGTTGACGCACCAATCCTTCACGTAAATGGAGATGACCCAGAAGCTGTAACTCACTGTGCAAAAATTGCTACTGATTATAGACAAAAGTTTAATAGAGACGTTGTCATTGACATGATTTGCTATAGACGATTTGGTCATAATGAGGGAGATGAACCGTCCTTTACTCAACCCACTATGTATAGAAAAATAAAGAAACATCCTACAACATTAAATATCTATGCTGAAAAATTAATTGAAGAAGGTGTAATTAATTTTAAGGAATTTGACAACATGAAGATAAAATTTAAAAGTCTTCTTGAAGAGCAATTTAAAACAGCTAAAGAATACAAACCTAAATTAGAGTGGTATGAGGGAGTATGGTCAAGATTTAAACCTGAAAAAGGAAAAGATAAAAGAGGGATTACGGGAGTTCCTTTAGAGAAAATAAAAAAAATTGGAGAAAAAATAACTTCAATACCTGATGACTTTAATCTTCACCCAACATTAAGAAAAATATTTGAAAATAAGAAAAAAATGTTTTCAAGTGAAAAAGGTTTTGATTGGGCAACTGCAGAACATTTAGCATTTGCAACATTATTAGAAGAAGGATATCCAGTCAGACTTTCTGGACAAGACTCAGCTAGAGGAACCTTTAGCCAGCGTCATTCTGTACTTAAAGATCAACTGAATGGAAGCAAGTATATTCCTCTTAACAATATCTCAAAAAAACAAAAAAATCTTGAAGTAATAGACAGTCTACTATCTGAAATGGCTGTACTTGGTTTTGAATATGGTTATGCTTTATCAGAACCTAGCACCCTTGTAATTTGGGAGGCACAATTTGGAGATTTTGCTAATGGAGCGCAAGTTATTATAGATCAATTCATTACTTCAGCTGAAAGCAAATGGGCAAGAGCTAATGGCTTAGTAATGCTATTACCACACGGTTATGAAGGACAAGGTCCAGAGCACTCTTCAGCTAGATTAGAAAGATTTTTGCAATTATGCGCACAAGAAAATATTCAAGTTGTGAATTGTACAACCCCGGCAAATTATTTTCATGCTTTACGTAGACAGATCCACAGGGATTTTAGAAAACCTTTAATAATTATGACGCCAAAATCCTTGTTGAGAAATAAAATGTGTATCTCAAATATTGAAGATTTTACCAAAAAAAATACTTTTCATAGAGTTTTAATTGATCATGCAGACTCTAAAAAAAATAAGTTGATAAAACTTGCAGAAGACAAAAAGATAAAGAAAGTAGTTATGTGCTCAGGAAAAATTTATTTTGATCTTCTTCAAGCTAGAGAAAAAAATAAAAATAATAATGTATTTATCATAAGAATAGAGCAATTATATCCATTTCCTGTAAAAACACTTGCTAAAGATTTAAAAAGATTTAGGAAAAACGCAGAATTTTTTTGGTGTCAAGAAGAGCCTAAAAATATGGGAGCTTGGAATACAGTGAGAAACTATATTCAGTGGAGCCTGAATTATATAAAAGCAAAAAACAAAGAAGTTAATTATATTGGTAGAAACCCTGCTGCATCACCTGCTAGTGGATATCTTAAAAAACATCTTGCAGAGCAAAATGAAATATTAGAAAAGGTAGTAGGAAAATTTTAA
>MDTG01006699.1_pt1 | contig 11454 bp, 10 predicted proteins | sample 811421 | NCBI WGS metagenome assembly MDTG01 (sample SAMN05326645, study PRJNA326480) | marine metagenome | isolation source: seawater | place: Pacific Ocean: South East | collected 2011
AGCGTGCCTTTAGAGATAACAATAATCCGTCTGGTCTGGCGTAAGTATTTCATAGCATGGAAAATAAGAGTCGAGGGGGCTACAACCACGACTACTACTACAAAATATGCCCACTTTTGGCCACTTTGAAGCCAATCCAATCCTTTCATCTGACTTTGTTCTTTTCTAGGGACCAAATTTAGTAGTTTCGTAGGGTCTTTTGACAAGAACCTAAATATCAAACACTAGAACATGAAAGAAGTCGTAATCGTCAGTGCTGCCAGAACACCTATGGGCAGCTTCGGCGGTGCACTAAGCAACCTTCCCGCTCCTAGAATTGGGGCTGCCGCCATCAGCGGAGCTCTCGAAAAAGCAGGAATCTCACCGGACCAAGTAGATGAAGTTTATATGGGCAATGTCCTTCAAGCCAATGTAGGACAGGCTCCAGCGCGTCAAGCCGCAATTTTTGCCGGCATCAGCAGCAACGTCCCTGCCACCACCATCAACAAAGTTTGTTCTTCAGGAATGAAAGCTGTGATGATGGCTGCACAAGCCATTAAGGCCAGTGATGCAGATATAATTGTCGCAGGTGGTATGGAAAATATGAGTGCTGTGCCCCACTACCTCCCTAGCAGTCGCACAGGTATTAAGTTAGGTGATATTACCATGGTGGACGGTTTGGTGAAGGACGGCCTGACGGATGTTTATAATGTACAACACATGGGATTGTGTGCGGAATTGTGTGCGAGCGAGCACAACTACTCTCGCGAAGCACAAGATGATTTCGCCCTTGAAAGCTACAAGCGCAGTGCTGCGGCTTGGGAGGCAGGAAAATTTGATAAAGAAGTAGTTCCTATAATGATTCCACAACGAAAAGGCGACCCAGTGGCCTTTGGTCGCGATGAGGAATACACCAAGGTGAACGTGAACAAGGTTTCTCAGTTGCGCCCTGTGTTTAAGAAAGACGGTACAATCACGGCTGCCAATGCTTCTACCTTGAACGACGGTGCTGCAGCATTGGTATTGATGAGTGCTGAGAAAGCAGCTGAATTGGGCCTTCAACCAGTGGCTAAGATTATCGGTTATGCCGATGCAGCGCAAGAACCAGAATGGTTTACAACGGCTCCGGCCAAGGCGCTTCCCAAGGCAATGGCCAAGGCGAGTATAACCTTGGATCAGGTCGATTATTTCGAGTTTAATGAAGCCTTTTCTGTTGTGGGATTGGCCAATACGGATATACTCGGTTTGGATGCAGCGAAAGTAAATGTCAACGGCGGTGCAGTAAGCTTAGGTCATCCACTCGGTGCCTCTGGTGCACGCATTCTAACCACATTGATTTACGTTTTGGAGCAAAACGCTGGTACCATTGGTGCAGCAGCAATCTGTAACGGTGGTGGTGGAGCGTCGGCCATGGTGATCGAACTATTGTAAATCAGCCTTTTGCTAATGTTGAAACCCTGGCTTCGGCTGGGGTTTTCCTTTTGTGTAAAAAAGGTAGAAATACTTGGCAATACGGTTCATGCGTACGCTAATTTAGAACAACATGACTGATAGAAATCTAGGCATCGCATTTTTGGGCAGCGCTCCTTTGAGAGCGGAAACTTCTGACCGAGCAGAAATGGTCAATGTCGTCCTTTTTGGAGAGACCTTTGATATTCTCGATAAGCAAGCGAAATGGTCTAGAATTAGGTTACATCACGACCTCTACGAGGGATGGATAGATAATTTGCAATATCAAGAACTTCGCAATGAAGACTTCAATCGTATTCAATCTGGCAATCGACATGTTTGCAGCGAAACCGTGCAACTGCTTCAGGCCGAAGATGCTGCCAAATCCACACTCATTCCTCAGGGCAGTTTGTTGCCTCTTTTTGATGGAAAAACTACAGCCATTGGTGAGCAGATCTTCATGTTTGAAGGAGAGCAGACTACAGGCACAAGCACACGAGAGGCTTTGGTACACACTGCTTTTTCGTATTTGAATGCACCGTATCTGTGGGGGGGGCGAACGCCCTTCGGCGTTGATTGTAGCGGGTTTACTCAGATGGTATACCGCCAGTATGGCGCCAGTATTCCGCGAGATGCCGGTCAACAGGCCAAAAAGGGACATACGTTGAGCTTTTTAGAGGAATGTTTACCTGGAGATCTAGCATTTTTCGACAATACGGAAGGTGCCATAACCCACGTGGGTATTGTACTTGAAGATGGAAAAATTATACATGCCGCCGGGCGAGTTCGGGTGGATGGTTTAGATCAGGCTGGAATTTATAATGCGTTATTGGGCCGACATACCCATAAACTTAGAGTATTAAAGCGTTTGATTCCTTAACTAGCCAAGCCTTTGACAACTTCTCCTCCTAGCTCCCAGAATTCATTCAATGCCAATAGTTTGGCTTCATAGAAATCAATAATGGCGGGCCATTGCGCTTATCATAGAAGTGGGCCCCTTCGAGCTTTACCCAGATGCAGCTTAAGGTCACACCGCTGTCCAACATGATTCGAGGTTCGTATACCATTTATTCGCCTATGTGGCTATTAAGTATGAATTTTAATTCTTCGAATTGGTCATAAAACAAAGCACGGATTTCCTCGTCTTTGAACTGCAAATCTATGGCTAAACCAACCTCTGGAAAAGTCAACAGTCTGAAGAAAATGCTGGGAACACCCGTCCTATAATTTTCCCAGCGACTTCCTCCCCCGCCCAAACTTTTATGCCTCGACATGTGTTAAGTAAATAGCTGGAAAAATTAAGTATTGAGATCTTTTTTTTCTTCTCTCGAAAACATTTTTGAACCTTACGCGGATGAAGGTGCAATATCGGAAACTAGACGGAACAAACATAGAAAATCCCGCCGCATACGTTCAGTCGTATTTGCGAGCAAACCCAGCGGTAACTTTAAGTGTAGGGTCCGATTCCCAAAACATTGGCGGCCAAACCATTTACGTCACTGTCATTGCATTTAGGCACCTCGGCAAGGGTGTGCATTACATCTACCACAAGCGCAAGGAACCGTTGATTAATGATATGATCGCCCGCTTATTTAAAGAAGCTCAAGATAGCATAGAAACCGCTGAATACCTTCGTAATAACAGCGTGGAAGTGCCTTTGACCATAGACGTGGACTACAACGAAGATGAGCAGTTCGCCTCTCATAGGCTCATCCCTATGGTTAAGGGATGGATCTTGGGTCTGGGCTATGGCATGAATACAAAGCAGAACATCCAAATCGCAAGCATTGCTGCTGACCATCTTCTGTAGGTGTGACAGTGTAAAGCTTTTAACTCTATCCACGCTAGCAATGTTCTAAATTTAAGGCATATAGACCATTAATACCCGGCCCTAGTTAGCAGTCAAAAAGGCTCAAAAAAGTTAAGAAGACAATGGGCTCATGTGAGATTTGGACCTAACTTTGCGGTCCAAATTTTTATTCATGCGGAACGTTTTCCCCTACCTAACCATCGCATTTTTCATCTCCCTTTCGAGCTGGGCCCAAAACCTCGGTATACTTCAAGGCGAGGCTCTGGATGCGCTAAACCTTAGTCCATTAGATAACTGGACCGTCGAAGTCATTCAAGGCACATTTACCCGTCAATCGACCGTTGATACTGAGGGCGGATTTGTATTTGAAGCCCTCCCTACCGGATTGTACAATGTGCGAGCGATCAGTCCTTCTGGTCAGATTCAAACCTTGCATGAAGTTCAGATTCGCTCGACCAAGCCTGAATTTGTGAGCTTGTTGGTGGAACGCATCACTGCTTTGGAAGAGGTAGCCGTGCGCGTCGATGCCTTTCATCGCACCGCAGAAACGCCGTTGAGTATAAAGAACATCAACCGTTCTGAAATGATGCGTATGCCTGGCGCAGTGTTGGATTTAAGTAAAGTCATTCAAAATTTTCCAGGTGTACTACCCAAACCTTCCTTCGGCTATGCCATCGCCATGCGTGGTGGGGCGCCCAATGAAAATAGATACCTTTTAGATGGAATTTCCCTTCCGACCGTAAATCACTTCAGTATTCAGGGTGCCTCAGGAGGTGCGGTGAGCTTGATCAACTTAGATCATATCCAGGGAATGGATTTGGTGACCGGAGGTTTTCCTGCAGACGTGGATGATGCCTTGTCTGGCGTACTTCTGCTGGAAGGACGCAATGCGCGCAGTGACCGATGGGGGGTGCGTGCTACACAGGGCGGTACGGATTATGGGATTACGCTAGAAGGACCTATTGGCGACAATACATTGATCACTATGAGTGGTCGCAATAGCTTCTCTCAACACTATTTCAAGCTCTTTAATATTCCGGTATTACCGACATATCAAGATGCGCAGTTGCGCATTAAACATAAAATTGGGTCCAGGAAAGATCTTACCATAATTGGCTTAGGCGGATGGGACGACTACAAGTTGTACACCGATGGCCGTGGCAGCGATGCCCTACTCTACAATGTGGGCTACATACCTGAAGGTACACAGCAAACAAAAGTTTTGGGTGCACGATATCGCTCCTTTACAGATAACGGTCGATGGGAATACGTGCTGAGCCGTGATCATATAGGTAATAAAGCTGAGAAGTTCATTGGGAACACGGGGTTAGAGGGAGATAGACAATTAGACTACAGCAGCACCGAGACCAACACTAGGTTTAATGTAAGCCATCATGTGGTCAGCAAAGATTGGCAATGGAAATACGGCTTAAACCTCGTGTTCAGGGACTACGGGCTCGACATGTGGAGCGTGCGCTACAACAACGATATAGCGGTACAACGCATTGATACAGTGGATTATTTGGTGCAGCAGAACTTTGTAAGTACTGGAGTATTCACCCACTTGACCCGTCATTATTTGGAGCGCCGATTATCAACCAGTGTGGGGGTGCGCATGGATATACATAACTTGAATTTGACTACGATTAATCCATTAACTCAACTCTCTCCTCGATTCAGTGCACAATACCATTTAAATAACTCGTGGTCAGTACAGGGAAATTTAGGAAGTTATACCCAATTACCTCCTGCGATTACGATCTTAGCGAATACCGCGAATAATTGGTCAAGATACAGCTATGCCAGCCGAGTAAGTCAAGCTACTACTGGAATTGAGTTCCAGAATGGGCAGACTTACAGATTCTCTCTCGAGGGATATTATAAGGGTTACATCTCAATGCCTTATTTCTGGAATGACCAAATGGCCTTCACACAGGCCATTGGGTCTTATGTTGCTGTCGGGGACCAAGTAAGTTCTTCTCGGGCTCAAGGCCGCGCTTATGGATTCGAATTATTCCTGCAACAAAAACTCAAAGGCACATATTGGTGGACTATGAGCTACAACTTTGGTCATAGTGAAACGCGTTTAAATACTTCAAGAGAATGGAAACCAACGGTATGGGATAACCGGCACAACATCAACCTTGTGTTAGGAAAGGTTTGGGGTAAAGGCTGGCAGATAGGTGCTAAATACCGCTGGGCGACAGGAACACCCTATACTCCATTCAACACGGATCTAAGTTCTGTAGCGGCGAACTGGGATGTATTACAGCGTGGTATATTTGATATTAATAACATTATGAGCGAGCGTTTACAGGCCTACAGCATTATTGATGTCAGATTAGATAAGACTTATGATAAAAAGAACTTTAGTCTAACGTGGTTTTTGGATTTACAAAACTTCACGAGCTCCGATATTCCATTAATGCCTTATTTGACTGTGGAGCGAGATGAGTCGGGGGCGCCTATTGTTGATCCTGTGAATGCAGGCAAATACAGCATGGAGCTCATTCAAAGCGATACGGGCCGATTACTTCCCACCATTGGATTGATTCTCGAGATTTAAGCAGAGTTTGCACTACCTTATTAACCCGATAAATTGGATACTATGCTAAAATCCATTCTTCGTAAGATTCCTGTTTATCTTGCTAACTGTGTGATCCTTTTAACCCTAATGAGCCTATTTGGTTGGTTGGTGCGCGAAACAACTAAAGGGAAACAATGGGTACCGCATCAAGTCAGTCGTTCAATTACTTTTTTTACAACCCTCCCAGACCGATTAATGGTGGCTAAGTCGGCTGTAGAAAGGCTTCCCTTGGTTTTCGTACCCTCTCTTGAAAATTTCGAGGCGATCAATGAGCTGGAGGAAGATGTTAAAGTGTTGACCAGTTATGCCATTGCGAATTGGAAACGTACCATCGCCATCATCAACCTACGAACCGGCGAAGAATTGAAGACTTGGTCTGTGGACCGTCTCGCAAATCCCCACAACCGCATCGTACATTCCTTGATGCTCCCAGATTCGAGTTTGATCTATTCATTGAACGGCGTAACAGGCGTCATAAAGATTGATAAGAATAGTGAGCGCCTGTGGAAGCAGGATACAATCGCCCACCACCATGCAATTAACATGGGGACGAATAATACTTTTTGGGCCAATACCTACACCAAAGACAAGGGCGAACACATCTACTATGGGGCTAGATTTAAAATTGACGGACGAGAAATTCCGTTCATCGACAACACAATAACCCAGTTCGATGCAGAAACCGGTCGTATTCTCTACCACAAGAGTGTGACGAAAATTCTCATCGAAAATGATCTTACTCATTTATTCATAAAATCAGATTCTCCAGGGGATCCGCTTCATATCAATGATATTCAGCCAGTATTGGAAGATGGACCACACATGCTAAAAGGGGATGTGTTCTTTTCTTCAAGAACCAGCTCTTGGATCATGCACTACCGCCCATCTACCGGAGAGGTTGTGGAATTAATCGAAGGTCCTTTTATGTCTCAGCACGATGTTGATATTGAATCTGATTCTACTATCATCTTCTTCAATAACGGCGGGCAGACCCTCAAGGGAGAACGCCCAGACCAACACCGTCTTGCTGAAAACCTCATCGAGGTGAAGCCACAATATTCAGGGGTACTTCGCTACCATTTAGGCAAGGGCACCTTTGAGCGCATCTACCCAGAAATCTTTGAAGCACAAGAAATTTTCTCGTTCACCGAAAGTTTGGTCGACGAGTTACCAAGTGGCGGTTATTTCATTGAAGAGCAGAACTCAAGCGTACTTTGGGTGATTAAAAACGGAGAAGTCAAGTATAAAAACATTTTGCCTTCGCAACACGAAGGGTACCATCATTTGGCGAATTGGGCCCGTGTAATGCACTAAAATAAAAGCTTATGACGTTTGATGAAATCATCGACTTCCGCGCTTCAAATCGCAAGTTTAATCCTGAGGTGCCTGTACCTGCTGAGGTGATTGAAAAGGCCCTAAAACATGCCACTCTTGCCCCGAATAGCAGCAATATGCAATTGTGGGAATTTCATTGGACAAAAAGTTCTGAGGCTAAAGCTAAAATGGTCGAGTCTTGTTTAAGTCAAATGGCAGCGAGATCAGCGCAGGAATTGGTGGTGTTTGTAACGCGTCGTGATCTGTGGAGGAAGCGCCGTAAATGGCATTTGAACTGGATTGATAAAGATGCTGAACGCATGGGCGACCCGAATGCTCGGTCCATTAGACTTCGCAGAAAATACTACAAATTACTCATGCCCGTGTTTTATTTCAACGACGGTTTTGGTTTAATGGGGATTTTTCGACGTGTGACGACGTTTTTCATTGGTCTACGACGCCCCATTGTTCGCGGTGAAGGTCATGCAGGACAGCGCATCTCGGTTCACAAAAGCTGCGCCCTAGCCGCAGAAAATTTCATGCTAAGCTGTGCGGCCCAAGGTTTTCATACATGCCCGATGGAAGGATTCGATGCCAAAATGGTCAAGAAACAGCTCAAGTTGCCACGTGGCGCTGAAATCAATATGGTCATCGCGGTGGGTAAGGGAACGGAAAAAGGCTTCTGGGGTCCACGTCGTCGTGTAGAAGACGACGAGGTTATCTTCCGTCATTAGAGCGCTTCTAGGAACGCGCAAGTAACTGGTCACATTTCTCTTTTTAGAAAACCCAAGCGGCTGAATACGTACGTCTTGATAAGCGTGCCACTTTCCAACTTCGTTGTACTGATTCATGACCGCAAAGCCTTGAGATGGAGCCGTCGTGCATGTATGGGGGAGTAAAAGTTTTTTCATACTTGAATCACTTGGTCCGTACAAGACACGAAAGGTGTACCTTTGTCTTTCAAGGGGAAAGCTCTTTTAACCCTTGAGCTGACCTCTTCTAAAACTTTACAGAATATGAAAACCAAAGAAGAGATCGTTACAAACTGGCTCGTTAGGTATACGGGCGTTCCACTTAAAGATTTTGGGCAGTACATCCTACTGACGAACTTCCAGCATTACATAGACATTTTCGCAGAACTCAGCGGCGCTGAAATTTACGGCAAAGGCAAGAGTATGACCAGCGCCACGCACAAGGGCATCACCATCATTAATTTCGGTATGGGTTCGCCCAACGCTGCTACAGTCATGGATTTGTTGAGCGCCATTAGTCCAAAAGCCGTTTTGTTCTTAGGAAAATGTGGTGGTCTGAAGAAAAGAAACAACATCGGTGACCTAATCTTGCCTATCGGTGCGATTCGCGGTGAGGGTACTTCGAATGATTACTTCCCTCCTGAAGTTCCAGCCATGCCTTCTTTCGCCCTTCAAAAAGCTGTCAGCACCACCATTCGCGACCAGAAAGTTGATTACTGGACGGGTACTGTATACACCACCAACCGGCGGGTGTGGGAGTTTGATTTGAAGTTCAAAAAGTACTTGAAAAAGATTCGCGCCTACGCCATCGATATGGAAACGGCCACCTTATTCACCGTGGGCTTCCACAATAAAATACCAACGGGTGCCTTGCTACTAGTAACGGATCAGCCTATGATTCCCGAGGGTGTAAAAACCATGGAGAAGGACACGGTAAACTCTCAGTTGTTCGATCAGCGCCATGTAGAAATAGGAATTGCTTCTCTAAAGCAGCTCATGAATAACGGCGAGACTATTAGACACTTGGTCTTTTAAGAACAGTCACTCCCCTTGCATTATCTAAACGCGTGATTTAAAGGTATTTGATTTGCATTCTGCGTTACTTAATATCCTCATTAATCAAGACAGGAGCATTACCATCGGTAATGATCAGCTTTGCGTTTGGAGATGCACTGAGCTTTTCTAAAACTTCCAGCGATCTCCATTTGATAATTTCGTCAGACAGACCCTCAGCAAGAACCTGTTGGGCATCTCTCACACCCTGGGCTTCAATTTTCTTTCGCTGTGCCTCAAGTCGCTCTTGTTGCAACTCAAACTCCATACGCTGTGCAATCTGTTCAGCCTCAAGTTTACTTTCGATCGCCTCATACAACCCTGACGGCAATGATATGGACTTCATTAAAACACTCTCAATCACGAAACCGCGGTCAGCAAGTAAGCTATCCATGTGTAGTTTAATAGCGTCTTCAATAACTGCTCTTTGTCCACTATGCATATCTTTTGCCATGTAGCGAGAACACACATCTGCAGCAGCCGATCTAAAAACAGAAAGAATCATTACATTCTCATACTGTTCCCCAACTGTTTGAATAACATTTGGTGCTTGGCTTGACTGGATATGGTAAAGAATGGAGATCTCTGCGAGTACGTTCAAGCCTTCTTTTGATGGTAGATTCAATCTAACCTCAAGATTCACGGTCCTTGTTGGTACAACCACTACTCTAGTAATGAAAGGATTGACGGTCATCAAACCTGGTTGATAGGACTTTGGTTTGAGTTTTCCCAAGGTCGATTTCACCCCTACGTAACCTGGATCTACAATAACACAGGAGGAAAGAAAAGCAAGAGCTAATACTGCAAATAATCGTTTCATACGTTTAAATTTATATTCATTTGGATTAACCTAATGCAAATTTTGCACCAATGAAATTACTTTTAATTTATTTTTTTATTTCTGCAACAACGTTGCATAATATGTATAAAACGTTACCTTTATCCAAAATATTTATCAAATGAAAATTGTAAAACTTTTACCCTTAGCGCTAGTGTCCGTGGCACTATTCTCATGTGAGCCAAACGATCCTACTGATCCCCATGAAGGAGAGGTAATTACAACGTTGAATATAGATCTTGAAGCAGGAGGTTCAACAGTTGCTCTAAACTTCCAAGATATTGACGGTGATGGTGGTGATGCACCAGTAATTACAACAGACAAATTGGCTGCAAATACAACTTACGCAGGTTCTATTACTTTGTTCAACGAAAGTGAAACGCCAGCAGAAGAATTAACTGCAGAAATTTTTGACGAAGCGGCAGAGCACCAGTTCTTTTTTGCGACTACAGGCGCATCTATGTTCGCTTACTCTGATCAAGACAACGACGGCAATCCACTTGGTTTATCGTTTGAATTGACTACGGGCGATGCAGGCAATGAGAGCTATACAATAACTTTGCGTCACGAACCAGATAAAACTGCTGCAGGTGTTAGCAGTGGCGATATCACTAACGCAGGTGGTGAAACAGATATCGAAGTAGTATTTGACGTAGTCGTTGAATAAACTCCTTTACATGTTGTTAAGCTTTGGGTGGTCGCTTCCGGTGGCCGCCCAAACTTGTTTATTGACCCTAGACGGTACGGTCAAAGATGCGCACGACCAAAGCCCAATGGATGAAGTGAGCATCTTTATTACCGAAACCGGAATAGAACAGTGGACGGACAGCCACGGTCGATTCTCTTTTGAAAATCTCTGTCCAGGCACCTACCATGCCCTAGTGCAACATATCGGGTGCCCATCTGAACAGGTTTTGGTAGAGCTATTTAAGGATACTACCCTTTCCTTGACCTTGGAGCATCACGAGAATATGCTCCACGAGGTGGATGTGCACGATAAGCACGAGTACGCGATCAACGAGCAGAGCCTAAGTATGCTCATACTAGACAACAGCGCGGCGAAGTCACTTGCTGCCTCCGTTAGTAGCCTAGCAGGGGTGAGTATGCTAGGCAATGGTACAGATATTGGATTGCCTGTAGTACACGGGTTGTCGGGCAATAGACTTACTCTAGTTAACAACGGCGTAGTCCATACAGGACAGCAATGGGGCGCCGACCACAGCCCAGAGATTGATCTTAATAGCGCTAGAGAAGTGAGTGTGGTAAGCGGAGCCGCAGCAATGCGCTATCCAGGTACGCATATGGGTGGGATTGTGATTTTAGAATCGGGCCGAATTCCTTTTGATCCCCACATTCATGGAAAAATCCGCTCCACCGCTGAAAGCAACGGTCTGGGCGGAACTATCAACGGGCAATTATATCAGGGCTTCGAGACGCTCCAATGGCGTGTGGGAGGTACATTGAAGCAGTTTGGGGATCGTCATGCTCCAACCTATTTCTTAAACAATACGGGGACGCGCCAAGCACATGCGAACGCCGAACTGCGAAAGCAATGGAACAACAACCTCAAATGGGAGGGTAAATACAATTACTTCAGCGCGGAATATGGCATCATGCGAGGGAGCCACATTGGCAATCTTACCGACCTACAAAGTGCCTTCTCACGTGAAAT
>MDTG01134515.1_pt1 | contig 11454 bp, 8 predicted proteins | sample 811421 | NCBI WGS metagenome assembly MDTG01 (sample SAMN05326645, study PRJNA326480) | marine metagenome | isolation source: seawater | place: Pacific Ocean: South East | collected 2011
ACAAACTTTTTCTCTGATTAATGCAGCATTTTCACCAATACCACCTGTGAAACATAATGCATCAACACCATCAAGTGCAGCTGCGTATGAACCAACATATTTTTTGATAATGTAAGCAATCATATCAACTGCTAATCTACATCTATCATCACCATCTTCCATACCTTCAAGAACTTCTCTTAAGTCAGATGATTTTCCAGAAATACCAACAATTCCAGATTCTTTGTTAAGTACATTTAACATTTCTTTAATAGATAAACCTTCTGTATCCATCATATATTGAATTGCACCTGCTCCAATATCTCCAGATCTAGTACCCATCATTAAACCTTGAACAGGAGTAAGACCCATTGATGTATCAATACATTTACCATTAAATATAGCAGAAACAGAAGAACCATTTCCTAAGTGACAAACTATTACTCTAGTATTATGTTTCTTATCTAACATATCTCTAGCTGCTTCAGATACGAAATAGTGAGATGTTCCATGGAAACCATATTTTCTTACACCATTTTTAGTATATTGCTCATAAGGAAGTGGATACATATATGCATAATCAGGCATAGTTTGGTGGAAAGCAGTATCAAATACAGCAACATTTGGTTTACCTGGCATTAAATCTTGACAGATTTCCATACCCATAATATTTGCAGGATTATGTAATGGTGCTAAAGGAATTAATTCTTTCATTTTTGCAATTACTGCATCTGTAACCATAACAGAACCAGCAAAATCTTCACCACCATGAACAGCTCTATGTCCAATTGCATCAATATCATCAATAGAGTTGATAACTTTACCTTCACCATCTGTTAATGTTTTTAATACTAATTCAATAGCTTCTTTATGAGTTGGCATAGAAACTTCAACTTTAAGTTTTTGATCGTTACCAAATTCATGTTTAATAACACCATCAATACCAATTCTTTCACAAAGACCTACTGCTAAAGTTTCTTGAGAAACTGGATTCATTAACTGATACTTTAAAGATGAACTACCTGCGTTTAAAATAAATACTAACATATATTGCTTCCTTTTTTAATTTAAATTATTTAATTTGAGTTGCTGTAATAGCTACTAAGTTTGAAATGTCTTCAACTGAACAACCTCTTGAAAGATCATTAACTGGTTTATTTAAACCTTGAACAACTGGTCCATGAGCTGCAGCTCCAGCGAATCTTTGAACTAATTTATATCCAATATTTCCAGATTGTAAATCAGGGAATACTAATACATTTGCTTTTCCAGCTACTTCAGAACCTGGTGCTTTTTTAGCTCCAATTGCTTCAACAATTGCAGCATCTGCTTGCATTTCACCATCAAAAGCGAAATCAACATTTCTATCTTCTAAAATATCAACTGCAAATTGTACTTTATCAACTAGTGGATGTTTTGCACTTCCTTTAGTTGAGAACGATAACATTGCAACTCTTGGATCTAAACCAACTACAGAAGCAGCAGTTGCAGCAGTTGCACATGCAATATCAGCTAATTGTTCTGCATTTGGTTCTGGAAGTACTGCACAGTCTGCAAATAAAATTAATCCATTATCTCCAAATTGACCATCAGCTGTTTCCATAATAAATGTAGATGAAACTGTATTTATACCAGGTGCTGTTTTAATTACTTGAATCGCTGCTTTTAAAACATCAGCAGTAGGTGAGTTTGAACCTGCAACTAATCCGTCTGCATCTCCAAGTCTTACCATCATACAACCAAAGAATCTAGGTTCAGTAGTCATGATTTCTATAGCTTCTTCTCTGCTTAGACCTTTTTTCTTTCTTAATTCAACTAATTCATCAACATAAGCGTCAATATTATCGAATTTTTTAGGATCTATAATTGTAGCTCCGTCAATGAATGCTCCACAAGATGCAGCGTCAGCTTTAATAGTCTCTTCATTTCCTATTAGTACAACATTTGCAGTTTTTTCTTTTAAAACTTGTTGTGTAGCTTTTAACACTCTCTCATCTTCAGATTCTGGAAGAACTATAGTTCTTAACTGTGATTTTGCTTTTGCCTTAATACTTTCGATTAAACCCATTAAGTTATCCTTTCTAATTTAAACTTTTGTGATAGATTATAATTAAAAAACATTGCATTAACATAGCATAATTTTATAATTTAATTCTAGATATATTGTATATGATATTTTTCTAAAAGTACATAAAATATACATAAAATTTATAAAAAAATGAAATTGTGCCTTTTGGTAATAAAATATGATGGTTTAGGTTTTAAAGAGATATTTATATATAGTAAATGTATTAAAGTTGTACAAGATGTTTAGAAATTAAACGAAATAAATTATCAATTAACAAAAGCTATAAAGCTTTTGTTAATTTGTATGTATCTTGAGCAATAACTAGCTCTTCATTAGTAGGAATTACATAGATTTTTGTTTTAGATGAATCTTTATTAATTTCACGATTTTTATCATTTCTAACTTTATTTTTATCAGAATCTATTTCTACACCCATAAATTCTAATCCATCACAAACTTTTTCTCTAATTAAATCAGCATTTTCACCAATTCCTGCAGTAAAACAAATAGCATCAACACCTTCAAGTGAACCAGCATATGAACAAATATATTTTCTAATCCTACTACATTTCATGTCAATTGTAGTTTGTGCTCTTTCATTTCCACTTGCAGCAGCTTCAATAATTTCTCTTAAATCAGATGAAATTCCTGAAACTCCAAGTAGTCCAGATTTTTTATTTAAATAATTTACTGTTTCTGCAGCTGTCATATTTTTCTTTTCCATTAAATATGATAATACTCCAGCATCAATATCTCCAGATCTTGTACCCATTACTAAACCTTCTAATGGAGTAAGACCCATTGACGTATCAATTGATTTACCATCTCTTACTGCACAAATTGATGAACCATTTCCTAAATGACATACAATAACTTTTGAATCTTCTTTATTCAGCATTTTTCTTGCTTCATTTGAAACATAATAGTGAGAAGTTCCATGAAAACCATATTTTCTAACGCCATAATCTTTATAATCTTCATAAGGAACAGCATACATATAGTTTGAAGCTGGCATAGTTTGATGAAAGGCAGTATCAAATACTGCTACATTTGGTTTTCCTGGCATAATTTCTTGTGCGATTTTTATACCCATAATATTTGCAGGATTATGTAATGGAGCTAAAGGAATTAGTCCTTCAAGTTTTGTTATTACATCATCATTTACTATTACTGAAGAATTGAAAAATTCTCCACCATGAACAACCCTATGTCCAATTGCATCTATTTGGGAAATTGAATCAATAACTTTTTCTTCACCTTTTGTTAAGATATTTAAAACAACTTCAATTGCTTCTTTATGAGTTGGCATTTCAATTTCTTGTTTAATTTTTTTATCATTTGATTCATGGATTAATTTACCATCAATTCCAATTCTTTCACAGAGTCCTGAAGCTAAAACTTCTGTTGTTTCTGGGTTCATTAATTGATATTTTAAAGATGAGCTACCTGCATTTAAAATGAATACTAACATATATAATCCTTGATTTTTTGCATATTGTAACTTAATAATATGTAAAATATATGTTTTTGTTACTTATGAAATCTTTACTTTTGGAAAGTTTTTAAGTTTTATAAATATTAATGAAGTCATAAGTGCATCATTATAGGCATCATGTTTACCCATAATAGGTATTTCAAGATCTTGCATAATAGTGTCAAATCTTAAGTCTATATTTCCTTGTGGAATTTTTTCTATTTTATAATCATAGTAAATAGCAGATACTTCATGAGTTTTATTTGGTAATGTTATTCCAAGTTTTGGTTTTAAATATTTATTAATCATAGCTATATCAAACTCTAAATAATAGCCAACAAGTGTTCTATTTCCAATGTAGTCAATAAACTCTTCAATTACATCATCAATATCTTCAGCTTCTTCTAAATCACACTCTCTAATATGATGTATTTTAATAGCTTCTGCTTGTAGTTTAGTTTTAGGTTTTACGAATTTTACAAATTTTTTACTTGAAACTATAGTATTATCTTTAATTATTACAGCACCAATTGAGATTATATCATCAACTTTGGGATCTAAGCCTGTAGTCTCACAATCAAAGCATACATATTCATCTAAATCTGTTTTATCAAAAAGATAGGCATATTTTTCATCTCTTAGATTTTTTTTATTAAAATAGTTTGATATACTTTTAAACATAACTCAACTTAAAGTGATAATCTAATTTCTTTTTTAACTTAATTACAATTTTAAATGAATCTTTTAATAAATCTTTTTCCATAGTATTTAAATTATCTGGATTAATATAGTTATCAATTTCTTCTTTTTTATCAAGTTTTTCTAGACCAAATTTAAGTTTTAATTTTGATAAGAAGTTAAATGCCATAATTAATTCTTGGGCACTTTCTTCATCAAAAATGCCTTTTTGTGTAAGTACTTCAATTCTTTTTGCCGTATTTGTCTTAAATATGTGCTTTTCTAAACATAATGCCCTAATACTTTGAACAATAATAAAAATACCACCTTTTTTAATATCTAATTCATTCTTATGTTGACTATTTTTTGAATCAACCACAAAACCATCAAAGAAACCTAATGGAACATCAAAACTTGTAATAACTTTTGCAAAATTTGAATTAAAAGTTTGTGAATCTCCACCTACATTAAATAAATAATCCTTTAACTTTGATAATAACTCTTTATTTCCAGACACACATGCAGCATCAAAGAATATAGCAGTATTCATAAGATTGTCAGGATTTGGCTCATTTATCCATGCGTAAATTAAATCTTTAAATTCAGAAGTTTTTCTACACCAATATGGATTTGATACCATAATATTGCCTTTACATCTAGGAAATCCAAAGTCAACTAATGTTTCAGTAAATGTATGAGTAAACTCTTGAATAGTTTTTACATCTAAGGTACAAGCATCATCTATAATTAATGCATTATCTTGATCAGTTCTAAGTATTTGTTCACCTCTTCCTTCACTTCCCATTACTACTAAACATGAATGTTCAAGTAGTTCTTTTGGTGCTAAGAGTTTATATAACTTATCTAAAAGTTTTTTATTTAATTGATTTATTAATTTTGAAATAAATTCAATTTTCACACCTTTTGCATTTAAAGATTTAATTATCTTTATAAAAGAATGAGAAGCTAGTTTAAGTTCCTCAACGGTTTCTGCATGAACTATCTCATTTGAAACAGCAAAAGTATTTGTTGCAAAAAATGATGATAGAGAAATTTGATCTAAAATACCAATAATTTCTTGTTCATCATTTTTAACTACAACTCTTTTCATTCCAAACTTAGCCATAATTAATTGTGCATTAAATAAAAAGTCATTTTCATTTACATGAATTATCCCTTTTGATGCAATCTTTATAACTTTATCATCAAAATCCATTCTATTTAGAATAACTTTTTGTCTAAAATCAGAATCAGTTACGATATAAATTTCACCTTCATCATCTTTTAAAAGTAAAGTAGGAACTTTCTCTTTTTTGATTATTGTTGCAGCTTGAAAAATAGTTTTTTCTGAATCAAGAATAACAGCTTTATGAATTTTTGCATCTTTAACTTTTGCAATCATAATATTAGCCATTTCTTTATTTTTTTCATTATGAATATTTTTATTTAATTTTTGAGAGATTGTTTGAAAAAAGTAGCTTTCTAGTTCAACATTTTCATGTAAGGTATTTATAAATATTTCACGTGGTAGCGCATAACAAATTGTTTCTTGTACTGTTACAAAAGTGTTTTTTGAATAGTTTTCAATTAATGAGACTGGGTCAAAGATTTCATTTTTTTGGTAAATTGACAATACTTCTTCTTGATTTTTTTCTTGAACAATACCTTTTAAAACAAAGTATAGAAAAGTTGGTTGCATTGCTTCTTTTTGTATAACTTCATCTTTTTTAAAATATACAATGTCAATACTTTGAGCAAAATCTTCTAATTGAACTTTATTTAAATGTTCAAAGGGGTGAATTGATGTTAAAAATGTTTTTTGCTCTAAAATACTCATAGTTTTTCCTTAATTATTATTAAAAATATTTTCTATAAATACTTTTAATAATACTTACTTTAAAAGAGTATAAAAAAGCTAAAGAGAAAATCTCTTTAACTTTTCTAAGATATTAGTGATCAACCGCGCCTGCTGAACCAATACCTGTATTTGCTCTAACATTTTGAGCTCTAAACATCTCTTTTTCGTCTTTTCCTCTTTGTGAATTATCAGTTTTAGAGAAGAACCAAATTCCTAAGAAAGCGATTGTAACAGAGAATAGTGCAGGGTGTTTATATGGGAAAATTGCTTCAGCATTTCCTAAAATTTGTACCCAAACAATTGGTCCAATTATTACAAGAGTAACTGCTGTAATTAATCCAATAAATCCACCAATAAATGCACCTCTAGTTGTTAATCCTCTCCAATAAATTGAAAGGAATAAAATAGGGAAGTTAGCTGATGCTGCAATACCAAATGCAAGTCCAACCATATATGCAATATTTTGTGATTCAAAAGCAATACCTAATACAACACCAACGATACCAACAACTACAACAGTAATTTTAGAAAGTCTTACAACTTGCTCATCTGTAGCATTTGGATTAATTACATTTGCATAAATATCATGAGATATTGCAGATGCACCAGCTAGTGTAAGTCCTGAAACAACAGCTAAAATAGTAGCAAAAGCAACAGCTGAAATAAATCCTAAGAATGCATTTCCACCAAGCATGTGCGATAAGTGGATTGAAGCCATATTATTTCCACCAAATAACTTACCATCAACAAAATATTGAGCACCATCTGCTGAGTTTAAGAATGCAATAGCCCCAAATCCAACTACAGTAATAATAATCCAGAAGTAACCAACAAAACCAGTTGCATAAACAACAGATTTTCTAGCTTCTTTAGCATTTCCAACTGTAAAGAATCTCATAAGTACATGAGGAAGTCCAGCTGTTCCTAACATTAATGCCATACCTAAAGAAATAGCAGAAATAGGATCTGAAATAAATCCACCAGGAGCAAGAATAGACTCACCAGCACTGTGATTTTCAACTGCTTTTACTGCAAGTGATTCAAATGAGAAGTCAAAGTGCCATAAAACCATAATTGCCATAAAAGATACACCAGTTAGTAATAAACAAGCTTTAATAATTTGTACCCAAGTAGTTGCAAGCATACCACCAAAAGTTACATAAATAATCATCATAATACCAACAAGTACAACTGCATATTCATATTCCATACCAAATAAAACTTGAATTAATTTACCAGCTCCAACCATTTGAGCAATAAGATATAAAACAACAACAGATAATGAACCAAACGCAGCTAAGGTTCTAATCTCTTTTTGACCTAATCTATATGCAGCAATATCTGCAAATGTAAATTTACCTAAGTTTCTTAATTTTTCAGCCATAAAGAATAAAATAATTGGCCAACCAACTAAGAATGAAACAGCATAGATAACTCCATCATAACCTTTTAAGTAAATAAGACCAGAAACTCCAAGGAATGCAGCAGCTGACATATAATCTCCAGCAATTGCTAAACCATTTTGGAAACCTGTAATCCCACCACCAGCAGTATAGAAATCACTTGCTGATTTAGTCTTTTTCGCAGCCCAGTAAGTAATACCTAAAGTACCAACAATAAAAACAAAGAACATAATAATCGCAGGAATATTAAGATCTCTTTTTACTGCCTCAAATGATGCATCCCCTGCAGCAAATGCTGTCAATGCAAAAATTGTAATAAGTGCTAATATTTTAAACATTAAATTAAGTCCTTTACATCTTTTTTTATCTCATTAGTTAAATCTTCAAATTCACCATTTGCTCTTTTTACATATATAAGAGTTGTAATAAAACTAATAACTAAAATAGCCAATGCAATAGGAAATGCTACTGTTGTAAGCCCATCACCAATTTTTGTTGCTAAAACTTCCTTGTTAAATGCAATTGTTAAAATAAATGCATAAAACATAACTAGTACAAAAACACCTAATTTAATACCAAAGCTAGTTCTTTTTGAAACTAATTCTTGATACTTAGGATTGTTTTCGATCCTTTCTACTAATTCGTCTTTCATTCTGCTTCCTTTTTTAGTATAAAACATAAATATACTTTATACTTAGTCCTTATTCTTATATAACTAAATACTATAATTATAATAGCAATAAAATAGCAAATAAGATAATTCTTAGTAAATCTAACATAGAAGTTATTATATAAAGTTAAAAAAAATTATATAATAATGTATAAATTGTGTAAAGGTAGTAGAAATGTAACATTAAATCTTAAAATAAATTATTAAATTTAATAATTTATTTTAAGATTTTTTTAATATTTAATAAGTGTACAAAAAAATTATAATATGTGTTACAAAATGTAATAAATAAAAATTATCTGTTACTAAAAAGAATCATTATCTTTAGTAAAAAATTATTACCTGATATTAGATTGCACAATGTAAGTTTTTCAACTTATTGTGCCTTAAGTAAAGTGAATAAATAATTTTATTTTGTAGTTTTTAGCTAGTGTAAAATGTAGTTTTTGCAGGAGTTACGTCTTTTAGTTTTAGAAACATCATTGATGTCATAATTGCATCATTTAAGGCATCATGTTTACCTAAAGTTGGAATATCAAGTTCTTTCATAATTGTATCAAATTTTAAATCTATAAACTCATACTCACTTGTTTTCTTTTTTGATTTAAAAAACATTGAAGATACTTCAATACTGTCATTTGGTAGCTTAACACCAATGTATTTTTTTGTATACTTTGAAAGCATAGCTATATCAAATTTGATATAGTATCCTACTATAGGTCTTGAGCCTATAAAGTCAAGAATTTTGAAGATTGCAACTTTTGGGCTTACTGCATTTTCTAAATCAATAGGTCTTATTTGATGAATTTTAATAGATTCTGCACTTATATTTTTAGAAGGTTTTACGAAGATATTAAAAGTTTCTCTCATGATAATCTTATTATCTTTTATATGAACTGCACCAATTGATAAAATTTCATCTTTTCTAGGACTTAATCCTGTTGTTTCGCAGTCTAAACATACATACTCATTTGGAAGTGGTTCATCGAATAAAAAATCAAATCTTTTATCTTTTAGTTTTTTTCTATTCCAATTTTTAAAAAGTTTATCAAACATTATGAAATCTTGTCAGTTTTAAAAGAATATGCAATAAATTTCTTAAAATCTATTACAATTTTAAAAGAGTCTTTTAATAAATCTCTTTCTATTTTTCCAAGATTATGCGTATCTATTTCATTATCAATCTCTTTATTTTCAAGAATTTTTTCTAATTGTGATTTTAATCTTAAAGTATTTACAACATCAAATGCTTCTAGTAGCTCATCAGCTCTCTCTTTTTCTAAAACTTTTTTTTGCTCTAAAATTTTTATTCTTTTTACAGTTGTTGTTTCTCTGATTTTTTCTCTTAAAGCTAAAGACCTAATTCCTTGAACAATAGGAAATACAGCTGTTTTTTTAATATCAATATAATGTACTTTTGTCATAAAATTTGCAACAGTACTTGGTGTATCAAAAGTTAAAGTTGCTTTTGCAAAATAAGCCATAAATACATCTTTATCATGTAATTTATCAAATAAATCATCTTTTAAATTAATTAAAAGTTGCTTATCTCCAGCAACAGCGAAGGAATCAAAGAATATTGCTAAATCCATATAATTTTGCATATCAGGAGCTTCAATCCATCTTTTAGTCTCATTTTTATATTCACTAACTGTTTTACACCAGAATGGATTAGAAACCATTATATTACCCTCACATGGCGGATATCCAAAGTCAATAAGATGTTCTGTTAGTTTTTGCATATAAGGTCTATATTGCTCAACATCAACTCCATCTTTTACAACTAAAGCATTATCTTGATCAGTTTTTATTATCTGTTCATTTCTTCCTTCACTCCCCATTACAATTAAACATGCATCTTTTTTTAACTCACTTGGCACTACTAAATTGTATAACTTCTGATAAACTTTTGTATTTAATTGTCCGATTAAATTTGAGATATGGTTTACTTTTACACCTTTTGCATGTAAACTTTTAATAATATTTATTAAATCATTACTAGAGTTTTTTAAATCTTCAATAGTTTTAGCTTTTTTGATTTTTGTATCAACTACATAAGTATTATTTGCAAAATGTGATAATACATCTATTTGTTCTAAAATTCCTATCATTTCACCTTGATTATTTGTAACACCAATTCTTTTAATATTTCTTTTTATTAAAACTGTTAGTGCATCAAATAAATAATCATCATTAAATACGGTCATTAATGGAAATATTGCAATATCTTTTACAGGTATATCAAGAGTTCTACCTTCTAATAATACTTTTACCTTTAAAAGTGAATCAGTAATTATTCCATACGATTTATCTTCTTTTTGAACAATTATAGTAGATGTTTTAAAAGTCATAGATTTTTCAATTGCATCAATTAGTTTTGTATCTTCATTTACTATACATGCTTCATGAATAATAGTATCTTCCACTTTTGCAATCATAAATGATGATAACTCAGATGTATACTCTTTATCTTTTAAGGTCTGAATTTTATTAACAAGATTTTTTAGAAAAAAATCTTTAAATTTTTGATTCTCTTCAATAAGCTTTAAAAATGTAACTTTTTCAAGTTCATAGCAAATTAAGTCTTCATGCACTTTAAATGTATTTTTTGTTTCATTATAAATAAGTGAATTTGCATCAAAGGAGTCTTCTTGATGATAATCCATTACAACTTCATCATCTTTATATTCATATACTGAACCTTTGATGATTATAAAAAAATGATCAGATATTTTATCTGGACTGATTAGTATAGAATCTTTTGGATAGTATGCTATATCCATATGTTTAATACAATTGTTGATTTGATTTTCAGTTAAAACTTCGAAAGGGTGAATATTTGAAAGAAAGGCTTCTTGATCTTGTAAGCTCATTAAGTTTCCTTAGCTTAGTATTTTTTTATATTATAAGATAATAACATAAAAAAATACTAAAAGTATGCCCAAAGGCATACTTTTATGTATTTGTGACTAGTGATCTACAGCCTCACCAGCACCTGAAGGAATCCTAATTCTTTCAACAAGATCTTGAATCTCTTGTGGCGGAGGAGGAGTCATTCTAGATATAGCAAATGCTACAATAACATGTAATATTGTACCAATTGTACCAAAACTAGCTGGTGCAATTCCTAAGAAGTACTCGTCTGGTGTTCCACCACCCCAGATGAAGTAAATTGCATATCCAATTGTAACGATAAGACCAGTTAAAATACCAGCAATCGCACCTTCTTTATTCATTCTCTTATCAAATACCCCAAGGATAATTGTAGGGAAGAATGCTGCTGAAGCAATACCAAATGCTAATGCAACAACTTGTGCAACGAAA
>MDTG01185404.1_pt1 | contig 11454 bp, 11 predicted proteins | sample 811421 | NCBI WGS metagenome assembly MDTG01 (sample SAMN05326645, study PRJNA326480) | marine metagenome | isolation source: seawater | place: Pacific Ocean: South East | collected 2011
GCATGTCTTTGTACAGTTCATTATTGTATGACATCTATATAATTTAAATGTATCAGCAATATTAGACAGTCTCTCATCTTTAGCGGTATCTCTACTGTCGATTATCCATTTATATGCATGCATTAATGTTGCAGGTCCTAAATATTTATCTGAGTTCCACCAATAACTTGGACAGCTTGTAGAACAGCATGCACATAATACACATTCAAATAAACCATCTAGTTTACTTCTGTCTTCCTGAGACTGAATATGTTCCTTATCAGGTTTTTTGTCAGTAATCAGCCAAGGTTTAATAGATTTGTATTGTGCATAAAAATTAGTTAAATCTGGAACTAAATCTTTTATGACTGGCATATGAGGTAGAGGATAAACCTTCAATTTAGTCTCGTTGGAGATATCTGTTATACATGCAAGATTATTTGTACCATTTATATTCATAGAGCATGAACCACATATTCCCTCTCTGCATGATCTTCTGAATGTTAATGACGGGTCAATTTTGCTTTTAATGTAAATCAAAACATCAAGTGCCATAGGGCCAAAATTGTCTTTATTAAGTAAGTATGTATCCGTATACGGATTACTTTTGTTATCTGGATTATATCTATAAACCTCAACGGTCATCATATTTTCAGATTTATTAATATCAGAGAATGTTTTGCCTCTTCTGACAATAGAATTAATTGGTAGTGTGAATTCAGCCATTATAGTGCTGTCCTATGCATGAACCGAACTTTCTGCTTCCCAGCGCTAAATTTAGATGCTATAAGCTTACTTTTTTTAGACTTATTTGCCATGATATTCCCTATCCTAGTTTGATGCTTATTATATGAGAATATTTTTAAAATAAATAGTAATTTATTAGTAATACTGAGTGGAAAAAACTCTACCTAGTATACGTTAATATTATTTATAATAATCAACAGTTTATATAGATTAGGTGATATTAAAAATAATATAGAATGTATTTTTATTTATAGGATATACATATCTGTTCTAGTATGTTCTCGCTTTAAGCTCCACAGTTTCCATCTCATCAGTCAATGTTTCAAGTTGAACATCTCTAAATGAGTAACTAGGATTACCCTCAGTGTCGACAGATACAAGTGTGTGTTTTAGCCAATTTTTATCATCCCTGTCAGGATAATCATCCCTTGCATGACTGCCTCTGCTCTCTGTACGGATAGACGCAGAGTAGAGTGTTGCAAGCGACTGATGCAAAAGATTATTAAGTTCCAAGGTTTCAGCCAGATCAGTGTTCCAGACTAATGACGAGTCTGATAACTTGATGTTATTAAAATCCTCAAAAAGTCCTTTCATAATTTTTATACCCTCATCCATTGTTTCTTGATTACGATATACTGGAGCATATCTTTGCATTGCTCTTTGCATAGAATCTCTTATTTCAGATGGATTGATATCTCCGTTGGAGTTTCTCACGCCTTCAAATCTAGTGAGAATTTTATCAATTGATGATTGTGTTATTTTGGGATGAGAGTCTGGCTTATCTTTCAATACTTCAATAGCTCTATCAGCTGCCGACCTTCCAAAAACAATTAAATCAAGAAGTGAATTAGACCCAAGTCTATTAGCGCCATGGACAGATACACATGCTCCTTCTCCGACTGCCATTAAACCTTCAACAACAGTATTATCTTTCGATAGAACTTCTGTTTTATAATTTGTAGGTGTGCCTCCCATATTATAATGGACGGTTGGTATTACTGGTATAGGCTCTTTAGTTACGTCAACACCCGAGAATATTTGAGCTGTTTCAGTGATTCCAGGAAGTTTTTCATGAATGATTTCATTATCAAGGTGTTCAAGATGTAGATGCACGTGATCTTTTTCAATGCCAACACCTCTACCAGCATTAATTTCCATTTGCATAGCCCGACTTACAACATCTCTAGACGCTAAATCCTTTGCATTAGGAGCATAATTTGGCATAAATCTCTCACCTTCAGAGTTAGTAAGATATCCTCCCTCGCCTCTTGCGCCCTCTGTAATTAAACAGCCAGCTCCATATATACCGGTGGGGTGAAATTGAATAAACTCCATATCCTGAAGTGGTAAGTTAGCTCTCAATACCATTCCATTACCATCACCTGTGCAGGTATGAGCTGAAGTCGAAGATAAATATGCCCGACCATAACCGCCTGTCGCTAAAATTACCATGTGTGATTGAAATAAATGAATCTTTCCGTCTTCTAAGCACCATGCCAGAACTCCAACACATTTATCATCCTCAAACAATAAATCGATAACAAAATATTCAATATAAAAATCTACGTCATTTTTCAATGATTGTGTATATAGGGTGTGTAAGATAGCATGACCTGTTCTATCAGCAGCGGCGCAAGTTCTTTGTGCAATACCTTTGCCATACTCTGTTGTCATTCCTCCGAATGGTCTCTGATATATCTTACCTTCTTCAGTTCTAGAAAAAGGAACACCATAATGTTCGAGCTCAATTATAGAATCAACAGCATTTTTACACATATATTCAATTGAATCCTGATCGCCAAGCCAGTCTGACCCTTTGACAGTATCATACATATGCCATCTCCAATCATCCTCTCCCATATTGCCTAAAGCTCCGCTAATTCCGCCCTGTGCAGCAACTGTATGACTTCGTGTAGGAAATACCTTTGAGATACACGCAACAGAGAGATCAGATTGAGACAATCCCATTGAGGCTCTGAGACCAGAACCGCCTGCACCTACGACTAGAACATCATGCTCATGTTTAATTATATCCATATTTATATACTCGCTAAAATTAATACTGTCATAAAAAAAGAAGTAATGTGTAATAATTTTGTAAATGAAATTAAATCCTTTTGTGTTCCTTCAGTGTGGACATAATCTTCAATAATGACCTCAAGACCCATAGAACTATGGTAGAGTATAAATCCTATAAAGATGGAACCAATAATTGTTCCAGATGTTGAACCGAGATCTAAAATTAATTCGTCATAAGACAGAGAAGTAATATTTATCAAATATGAAACAGATATTATTATTATTGGTATCATTATTATCGCGCTAATTCTCTGAAATTTCCAATGCTGTAAAGACATCATAAGGCTCCTATCAATAATAATATTAAAAGTGTAATTAATAGCGACATAGCTAAAACTAAATATCCAGATTTATAGCTACTGTCTAAATCCAAACCATATCCAGCATCCCATGCTAAATGTCTTATGCCATTGAAAAAATGGTAGACCAAAGCAAACATTGCCAGTGAAAATAATGTTTTTACTAATCCGTGTTTTAAGATACTTACCACTATAGAATGTGTCTCTTGCGAATATGTCAAAAAATATAGCATCACAGGTGAAATGACAACAAAGATCATGCTCAACGCAAACCCAGTGAGTCTGTGACTAATCGATAATAGAGATGTCAGCTGAGGCCTATATATTTGCAGATGAGGAGATAGTGGTCTCGGTGATATTGGTCTTTTTGTCATAAGCATAGCTAAAAGTCTACACAGCGTCCATTCTTCTCCCAGTCACCATACCTTGTTGGTTCTGGTCCCTTTCTGCCACCAATCTCTTTAGGTTTCTTACCTTTGTCTTTAGGTACTATTAGCTTACTTTTTTTAGACTTATTTGCCATGATATTCCCTATCTAAGTTTGTTGAATATTATATGAGAATATTTTTAAAATAAATAGTAATTTATTAGGATATACTTAGTATCGTAAAGCATACACTTACAAACATTAATTAATTGTTAATAATCAACATCTTATATGAATAAATTAATATCAGAAATAATACAACAATATAGTGGGTCTTACCTTGATAAGGATTTAGCTGTTATTACAGTAAGCGGTAAAGATAATAAAAAGTTTCTACAAGGACAATTAACAAATGATGTTATGGGGCTAGACTCAAAGAATTATATTTTATCATCATATTGTACTCATCAAGGCAAAGTTATAGCTAATCTGCAAGTGATGCTTACCGAAGAAAACGTTCTGATTTTATTGCCCAAAGACATAGTTCCTCTATTCATTGAAAAGATATCAAAGTATGTATTAATGTCTGATGTAAAATTTGTTCATCAATCAGAAATAAAAATTTTATCAATCGTTGGAAGTGAAGCAAAAAAGGTGCTAACCAGAGAAGAAATTACCGATAGAGGGACTTATAAAAAAATTAATGAAAATAATATCATAGTAAATATGTCGACATCATTCATAAATCTATGTAGATATATTATGTTAGATCCTGATGAAAAAAATAATAATGATCAGCTCTACGATGGTAACTACACATGTCTTATTGACTTAATTAATTTATTTACAAGACTTAATAAATGTGACATTGAGAAATTTATACCTCAAGTCCTTAATGCAGATAAACTTAACACTGTAAGTTATAAAAAAGGTTGCTATACAGGACAAGAAGTTGTCGCTAGAACACATTATCTAGGTAGCGTGAAAAAACATGTATATTTAGGATTAGTAAAAGTTCCTAATAATGATGAAAAAAATATTATTAATAATGATGGTGAAAGTGTTGGAGAATTAATTGGAAGTTGTTTCACATTCAAAGACAAAATATTGACGCATTGTGTTTTAAGAGATAGTTGTAATTTTGAAGATTTATTTGTAAACAGTAATAAACTTGAAATAATAATTATGGAAGATATTGCCTGACAATATCTCTTTCTTTTAATAGCTCATCTTCTGATTTCTTTATGAGATTTATTAAACTAGGGTTAACATTTATATCATTTATAACATTAATATTGCTATTATTAATCTCAACTGGCAAAGAAAACATTAGATTAGGTGTAATATCATATTCTCCTGAAGTCATAATTCCAATAGCTTCCCAATCATTTGAGCCATTTTCTAATACATTAATATGATCATAGATAGCGGACGCAGCAGATGCTGCACTTGAAAGACCTCTAAATTCTATAATCTCACCCCCTCTCTTTTGGACTTTAGGAATAAAATTTTCATGTACCCAGTCATCATCAATATCAATTGGCACTGAATCAATATTGCAGTTATATAAATCAGGTACTTGCGTAGTTGAATGATTTCCCCATATTGTCATATTTCTAATTTGCTCAATCTTCTTCTCAAGTTTTGAAGATAATATACTTTTTGCTCTATTATGATCAAGTTTCATTAAAGAAGTTATGTTTGAATCTGGTATAGATGGGGTATTATGATTCAGTATTAAAGCATTTGTATTTGCAGGATTACCTACAACTATAATTTTTGTTGATTTATTGCAAGAATGATTAATAAGTTCTGCTTGTGATTTGAAAATATTAGCGTTATCTAAGATTAAATCCGATCTTTCCATGCCTTTCGATCGTGGTTTAGCGCCAACCATTATAATATAATCAGTATCTTCAAAAGCTTTTTCAGCATTATCAGTGATAGTAATATCATTTAGGGTTTGAAATGCACAGTCTTCTATCTCAAACTTTAATCCAATTAAAGCTTTTTGTGATGGTGTTATGTCAAGTAAATTAAGATTAATCTTATCTGTATTAGTAAATGGTAGCTTTGATAAAATTCTGAAAATAAGCGAGTATGCTATGTTTCCTGCAGCTCCTGTAATACAAACTTTTTTAATTATCATAGTATTCTCTTGCGCGCTTTAGATCACGAGCAGAATTAATCCCAAATGACTGGTTATTTTTAACCTGTACACAATGTATTGGTACATTATTCCAAATCATCCTTAATTGTTCAAGGCTCTCCTCTTTTTCATAATGACATTCCTTAAGCATCGAGTATTGTTTTAATGAATCAAATGTAAATCCATATACCCCAAGATGTATAAGATACTTGGCCCCAATAGATGTGATTGGTTTTCTAGTGAATGTAATTGCCTTAAGTTCTTTATCAACGATAACTTTTACATAATCTTTGTTTGAATACTCACTTTTATCAGATGTCTCGTAGAATAATGTTGCAACTTTCACCTCAGGCGATAATTTTAATAATCGAATTAGTTTCCTGATTTCATTCGGGTTAATGTTAAACTCGTCAGCTTGTAGATTAATAATAATATCCTTTTTAGAGGCATTCATCTTTTCTGCTGTGTAATGGCATCTTTCCGTTCCATTTTTAAAGTTTTTATTTGAAATAATACATTTTACTGAATGTTTGTCAGAATATTTTTGTATGATTTTTGAATCGGTTGACACTACTATTTGAGCGTCTTTAATTTTCTTAGCAGTAGTTATCATATGTTCAATTAAAGCTTGATCGCCAATATTTTGAATTAGTTTTTTAGGTAATCTGGATGATTCTAATCTTGCTGGTAATATAATAAAAGTTTTCATTTAAAGACCTTGTACTAATTTTAATAGTTTATCATTAGGAAATATTTTATGCTCAAGTATATAAATATTATCCATATTAAAATACTTAATTTTTACGTAATCTTTTTCTGTAACAAGTATAGGTTCATTAATTATTGGAATATCTGTTTCTTTAAACTGATGATGATCTGGGAAAGTTAAGTATCTTAGAGTAACATTATAATTTTCTAATTCGTCAATTAAAGTAAGATTATCTGCAATCGCTGTAATTAATGTAGCATTTAAAAACTTCTTATCATTTAACTCGTATAGATTACCACTTTTACCAGATCTAATCTTTTCTAATTGGCTAAAAAACCCAGGGACATCATTTCCATTGTAGTTACTTAATATGTATTGTGCTTTTGAATGAAATGACATTGGTTCTCTCATTGGACCACATGGGAGTAAATATGTATTAGTTTCTTTGCTATCGAATTTTTGAAGAATAAACTCATATTCTCTGTCTAAGCTATAATGCTGCAAACCATCATCATGAATTATATAATCATATTTATCATCATTTAAATATTTTGTTGATTTTACTCGGTTATTGCTGGAAATAACAGTCAATGAAGTTTTTTCATACAATAATATAGATTCATCGCCTACCAGTTCAGGCTTTGAATTATTATCTATTTTTTTTGGAGAGGTTACTTTTGATCCATATCCAGATGAAACTATTGCTATATTTCTTTGTTTATTGTGAAGATAATTTGCTAGCCATATAGTAAACGGAGTCTTCCCTGAGCCTCCAACATTAAGATTACCAATAATTAGGATAGTAGATTTTGATTTATATCTTGAAAGAATATTTATTAAAAAAAATTTTCTGATTGTAATGATCAAAAAATATATACCTGATAAAGGCAATAAAATAATTAGAAATATTTTAGGTAGTTTATGCCAAATATAAAATATTATACGATGCATTTATTTTTTAAATTGAGAGTTATACAAGTGATGATATGTATTCTCATTAGCAAGAAGGTCTTCATGACTCCCCTCTTCTATGATCTTTCCATTATCTATAACAATTATTCTGTTAGCACTAATTATTGTTGAAAGACGATGAGCAATGACAAGAGTTGTTTTATTTTTTGATAATTTTTGTATGGAGTCTTGAATAATATTTTCAGACTCAGTATCAAGTGCACTCGTAGCTTCATCAAGCAGTAATATGGATGAGTTCTTTAATATTGCTCTTGCTAATGAAAGTCTTTGCCTTTGTCCTCCAGATAACAATATTCCGTTTTGTCCAACTATAGTATCAAACCCATGTGGTAAGGCCTTAATAAATTGTTTAGCATTAGCCTTTTCTGCAGCATGTTCAACGTCATCAGAAGAACATACGCTAAGCTCACCATATGCTATATTATTATACACAGTATCATTAAAGAGAGTGAAATCTTGACCGACATAAGAAATACATCCCCTTATAGAGTTTAAATTACTGTCAATAATTTTTTTACCATTAAACGTAATGTAGCCATCGTCAGGGTCATATAAACGAGGAATAAGATCTAAGATAGTTGTTTTACCACTACCAGATTTTCCAACTAACGCAACAGTTTCACCTGGGCCAATAGAGAAACTAATATCATTTAACACACCTTTTTCTGAGGATGGATATTTAAAGTAAACATTTTTAAATTGTATTGAAATTTCTCCTTCAATGAATTCATTAATAGAATTTGAATAATCTTCACTGTCAGAATCAATTAGTTCAAAAATAGATTCACTTGCTGCGATGCCTTTTTGTAATGTTACGTTAACTTCAGATAATCTTTTTATTGGTGCAAACATCATTATCATAGCAGTAAGATATGACATAAATGTTCCAATAGATATTTCCTCTAAATAATTATTAGATGTTACAAAGAAAATTATTATTGCTAAAAAAATAGCGACTACAAATTGCATCATAGGAATACTTATACTCTGTATCAAAATTAATTTTAAATTTCTTTCGCGATTACTTGAATTTGCAAGTTGGAAATTTTTTGTCTCTTGTTTTTTACCTCCAAATATCTTAATGATTCTGTGTCCAATAATTGATTCCTCTACTACGTTTGTAATTTCACCCATTGATTGTTGTATATCACGACTGATCGACCTAAACTTAACACTCATAATTTTAAGAAATATACCTATTAGAGGAGCAATAAGTAACAGCCCAATAGATAATGTAAAGCTATAATAGAACATCAAAGATAGTAAGCCGATTATAGTAAGACCATCTTTTATTATCGTTGTAACTGCTTTTGTAGCAGCTTCAGCAACCTGTTCAGCATCAAATGTAATTTTAGATACTAATTTACCTGTTATAGAATTATCGTATGAAGAAGAAGATTTCTTTAATATCTTATTAAACATGTCACGCCTTATATCGCGTATTATACTTCTACCTACATAAGCCATACCATAATTAGACATAAAAGATCCTATACCCCTGAACAAAAATATTAGTATTATTAAAAGAGGCATCAAAGAAATAAATTCTGGATCTTTGCTAATAAAACTTCCATCTAATAAAGGTTTAATCACAGCAGCAAAAGACGTATCAGTTATTGCATGAATAATCATCCCAATTATTGCAAGAATAAAAATACCCATATAGGCCCTGGTGTTCGTCAGAAGCCTTCTGTAGAGTTGAAATGGATTATTTTTATATTGGTTCATATTTATTTAGTAGGAATATCAGGATATTTAACTATCATACATGATATTATTTAAGCAATAAAATATAGATACAATTATTTTCAAAGATAGTTCAAAGCTTATGAAGAAGTTTTTTAAAGATAATTTACCAAAACCTGAGGATTTAAAGAAATATAAAGCTTTGAGTATTTTAGGTGACTCGATTTTTGAGAAGAATCTCTGGATAATCAATAAGCATACTTTATCAAGGGCACTTGCTATTGGTTTGTTTTGGGGTTGGATGCCAATGTTTTTTCAAATGATCCCTGCTGCATTTTGCGCTATTTACTTGAGAGCAAATTTGCCATTATCACTTGCTGGTGTATGGATTAGCAACCCTATTACAATGCCTCCAATGATGTATCTAGGCTATGAATTTGGAAACACGGTTCTTGGTATTGATCCTTTATTTGATAAATTTGAACCAAGTTTAGAATGGATAGTAAGCGTATTTTCATTAATTTGGGAACCACTTCTTATTGGAACACTAATTATTGGAATTCTATCGGCAATAGCAGGGTTCATAGGTGTTCATTTATTTTGGAAAATTATTGCATACAGAAAATTAAAAAAAATTAAAAGTAATACTAAATAATCTTTCCATTAACTAGTTTCTTGATATCTTTAAGTAAACCTAGAATATTGTCATCATGGGATACTACAACAAGTGTAATATTTTTCTCTAAACATGCCTTTGTAAGATAAGATAGAATTGATAATGAAGATTTATTATCCAAATTTCCAGTTGGTTCGTCTGCAAGAATAATTTTTGATTGCATGGATATAGATCTAGCAATTCCGACTCTCTGTGCTTCTCCTCCAGATAATGTTGATATTGATGAATTGCTATGGCTAATCATATCTACATGTTCTAGACTTTCTGATGCTATTTTGGATGCTTGTTTTTTTGTTAATCCTTTGTACATTAAAGGTAATAAAATATTTTCGCTAACATTAAAATCTCTTAAAAGATTATGTGATTGAAAAACTAGAGAAATATTTTCAAGTCGAAATTGAGTCTTTTGTGAATATGACAAATTAGAAAAACATATATCATTAAAAAATATTTCTCCTCTATCTGGATAATCTAACCCGGAAATAATATTTAATAAAGTTGACTTTCCAACTCCGGAAGGGCCAGTTATGCCAACTGAGTCGCCTGACTCTACTGATAGCGAAGTATCATTTATAACCATATTCTCAGATTTATTATTTGAATTAATATAGGATTTTGAAATATTTTTACAAAAAATTTTCATGTGTTAAGTGATTGTGCAGGAATAATCTTAGATGCTTTTGATGCTGGATATATGGAGGATAATAAAACCATCGTAAATGATATCCAGACAATGCTGTATATATCATTTATCAAAATTATATAAGGCACTTTACTCAAATGATATACTTCCGGAGAAATAAATGAAATATCAAAAATTTTCTCGAGAAATAACACGATCTCATTGATATTAATAGAGAGAACCAGGCCTAATAATACGCCAAGTAATATACCTATAAATCCAATAATAAATCCTTGTATAAAAAAAATATACTGAACAGATCTTCGTGATACTCCTAAAGAAATTAATATTGCTATATCTTTTTGCTTATTTAACACAATAAGTGTTAACGAAGAAATAATGTTGAATGATGCTATAGCTATAATAAGAGCTAAAATAATAAACATAACTCTTTTTTCATTATTAATTGCCTGGAAAAGTGCATTATGAGTCTCTGTCCAATTGCTTGAGATGATTGCAAATTTTTTAAATAAGCTTCTTGAGACTAACGAAGCAGATAAAGGATCAGATAATTTTATTTTAATATAGCTATAATCAGAATCATTAACTAAGCTTTTATTACTACCATATACAAATCTTTGATTGTATTCATATAAGCCAGAATCAAATATGCCTGAAATAATAAATTTATTACGTTTGTAAGTTTTATTATAGTTTGAAATTTCTATCTCGTCTCCGACTGAAACATCTAACTCTCTTGCTAAGATATTACCAATTACTACATGATATGAATCCTTCAAATTAAAGTTTCCATCAATAATCATTTTTCCAATATCACTCGTCTTAATCTCTTTTTTTGCATTAACATTATGAATAATTATAGGAATGTTCTTTTTTGATGCCGATGATATCAATTCTTCATTTCTTACAATAAATGAATATGATAATATTTCCCTCTCATTCTTCATTATCGATATGAGCTCATCAGATGATAATTGTTGGTCGGGATAAATACTTACATGTGAGGTAAAACCTAGAATTTTATCTCTTAGTTCTTTTTCGAAACCATTCATCACAGATAAAACAGTAATTAGAATACCGACTCCGAGCATAAGACCAGCAATAGATACTTTGGATATTATAGATATGAATGATAAGTTATACTTTGA
>MDTG01302267.1_pt1 | contig 11454 bp, 10 predicted proteins | sample 811421 | NCBI WGS metagenome assembly MDTG01 (sample SAMN05326645, study PRJNA326480) | marine metagenome | isolation source: seawater | place: Pacific Ocean: South East | collected 2011
TGTTTATTACGAAATTCGTTTATCGTCATAGTTGGAAAACCAACATATATAATATAAAACTTTATTTTAAAGATTCAAATTTAATTTACAAATGGCACTGTCAGAACAGCAAAAAAAAGAGATAAAAGAGCAGCAGTCTCAAAAAAATACTACAAAAAGGGTAACTTCACCTGAATTAGAAAAAGTTTTATATGAAGCGATCCCAGTTTTGGACCATGGATTTGTGAGAGTGGTTGATTATATGGGAGATGATAGCTCAGTAGTTCAGTCAGCACGAGTTTCATATGGAAAGGGAACAAAAAAAGTTTCTACTGATAGTGGTTTAATTAAATATTTGATGAGGCACCGTCATAGTACACCTTTTGAAATGTGCGAAATAAAATATCATGTCAAGTTACCAATATTTATAGCAAGACAATGGATCAGACATAGAACAGCAAACGTTAATGAATATTCAGCAAGATATTCAATATTGGATAAAGAATTTTATATGCCAACAAAAGATCATCTTGCAGCACAATCTACAAGTAATAGACAAGGAAGAGGTGATTTAATTAATGGTAAACAGGCAGATGAGATTTTAAATATTCTAAAAAACGATGCAGAGCAAACATATAGTAATTACGAACTAATGTTAAACGAAAGATTTGATGGCTCAACTATAAATGAAAATAATAAAGGTTTAGCAAGAGAATTAGCAAGAATGAATTTGACTTTAAATACATATACTCAGTGGTATTGGAAAACAGATTTATTAAATCTATTAAATTTTTTATCTCTTAGAGCAGACAGTCATGCACAATATGAAATAAGAGCTTATGCTGACGTAATGATAGAAACATTAAAAAAATGGGTTCCTATAACTTTTGATGCATTTATGGATTATAGAGTTGGGGGCATGGAACTATCTTTTAAAGGAAAATCAGTGATCCAAAAAATGATTAAAGGTGAACCCTGTGATTTTGATTCATCAAAACTTTCAAAAAGAGAATGGAATGAGTTGATGGAGTCTTTCGGTTTTAAAGAAAAGATTCTTTAATTTTTTTAGCCATTTCTTTAAAAATTAAAGAAATTTTGTGATCTGGTTTTTCTTCTACCAAAGGCTTACCGGAATCGGCCGCAATTCTTAAATCAATATCAATTGGTATTTTACCAAGAAAATTTTTCTTATAATCTTTGGCGACTTTTTCAACACCATCTTTACCAAAAATATTATATATTTTGCCATCATTAGTTTCAAAAAAACTCATATTATCGACAAGACCAAGAATAGGAACTTTTAATTTATCAAACATATTAATTCCTCTTTTAACATCTAATAAAGCAATTTCCTGTGGTGTAGAAACTATAATTGCACCATCAACTTTAATTTCTTGGGCAAATGTTAATTGGGTGTCGCCAGTACCAGGAGGCATATCTACAACTATAAAATCTAAATCATTCCAAAGAACCTTTTGTGTAAAAGTTTTTATTGCACTAGTAACCATCGGACCTCTCCAAATCATAGGAGTATCTTTATCAACTAAAAACCCAATTGACATACATTGGATACCAAACTGTATTATTGGAAACATGCTTTTTCCGTCTTCACTTTTTGGCTTTTCGTTTATAGACATCATTTTTGGTAAAGATGGTCCATAAATGTCCGCATCCAGAATTCCTACTTTCAAACCATTAGCCTTTAAAGCTAACGCAAAATTCATTGCAAAAGTAGACTTTCCTACACCCCCTTTAGCACTAGATATGGCTATTGTGTATTTTGTCCCTTTAATTGCATTCTTTATGAAGCTTTTTGGGGCTGTATTTTTTTTAAAGTTATCACTTAAACCTGCTGCCTTTTTGTCCATATTGACTATCTTAACTTGTTTTTAAGAAAAAAATCACTATATAAAGTGTCATGGTAAATGGTAATGATTTTAAAGGCGGAAGTCCCTGGGGAGCTCCCCCTGGAGGTGGAAACGGTTCTGGACGTGGAGGTCAAAGACCACCAAATATTGATGAAGTTGTAGAAAAAATTCAAAAATTAATTAATAAATTTATTCCAGGAGGCAAGTCTTCAGGAAGTAAACCAATTATCTTTGGACTTATTTTAATAATCGTGGTTTGGGCATTTAGTGGGCTATATAGAGTTTTGCCTGACGAACAGGGAGTAGTGCTTAGATTTGGAAAATTTGTTTCAACTACTCAACCTGGTTTAAATTATCATATTCCATATCCTGTTGAAACTGTTCTGACCCCAAAAGTTACAAAAGTTAATAGAATTGACGTTGGGTTTAGAGCCGCGAGTGATTCTGGCAGAACATCTGGAGTAGGAGATGTTCCAGAAGAAAGTCTAATGTTAACTGGTGATGAAAATATAGTAAACATAGATTTTTCAGTTTTTTGGGTAATTAAAGATGCCGGAAACTTTTTATTTAGAATTCAAAGTCCAGTAGAAACTGTTAAAGCAGCATCAGAAACAGCAATGAGAGAAGTGATAGCAAAAAGTCAACTTCAACCAATTTTAACTAAAGGAAGATCTTCAATTGAAGTTGAAGTTCAAGAAATTATTCAAAGTATTTTAGATGAATATGAATCTGGAATTCAAATTACACAAGTTCAAACACAAAAAGCAGATCCACCGGATCAAGTAATTGATGCTTTCAGAGATGTCCAAGCAGCTAGAGCAGACATGGAACGTTCAAAGAATGAAGCAGAAGCATATGCCAATGATGTTATTCCAAGAGCACGTGGGGATGCCGCAAAAATTTTACAAGAAGCTGAAGCTTACAAAAAACAAGTAGTTGCAGCAGCAGAAGGTGAGGCAAGTAGATTTGTGGCTATATACAATGAATATGCAAAAGCAAAACAAGTTACCCAAGAAAGAATGTATCTTGAAACTATGGAAAAAGTTTTGGCTGATATAGATAAAGTTATTATAGATAGAAAAGCTGGTGGCGTTGTTCCGTATTTACCTTTGCCTGAATTATCAAAGAAAGGATCTAGTAACTAATGAAAATAAATAAGTTTTTAATTCCTGTTTTAGCTGTTGTAGCCTTTGCAATTTTTTTATCCCTTTTTGTAGTTAAAGAAATTAACCAAGCAATCGTTCTACAATTTGGGGATCCAAAAAAAGTAATAGTAGAACCAGGATTGCAAGTAAAAATTCCTTTTATTCAAAACGTTGTATTCTTAGACCGTAGAATTTTAAATTTAGACGCTCCACCAGAAGAAGTAATTGCATCTGACCAAAAGCGATTAATCGTTGATGCGTATGCCAGATTCAAAATTGTTGATCCCTTAAAATTTTATATTTCTGTTGGCGATGAGAGAGTAGCTAGATCAAGATTATCAACAATCATTAATTCAAGAATAAGAAGCGTTCTAGGTAAACAAAGTCTAGCAACTTTATTATCAGAAGATAGAACAAAACAAATGGCAATTATTCAAGAAGGTGTAAACACAGAAGCGGAAAATTTTGGAATTGAAATTATTGATGTAAGAATTAAAAGAGCTGACCTACCTCAAGCAAACAGTGAGGCTATTTATAAAAGAATGCAAACTGAACGTGAAAGGGAAGCAAAAGAATTTAGAGCCAAAGGTGCAGAGATGGCGGTTACAATTACATCTACGGCAGATAAAGAAGTGACTGTACTTTTAGCAAATGCAAAAAAAGAATCTGAAATCATGAAAGGTGAAGGAGATGGACAAAGAAATAGAATTTTTGCAAATGCTTTTGGTAAAGATCCTGAGTTCTTTGCTTTTTACAGGGCCATGCAAGCTTATGAAAAGGCTTTGATTGGAGGAGACACATCTTTAATATTATCTCCTGATAGTGATTTCTTTAAATTTTTTGGCGACACAGGGGTTATTAAAAAACAATAACTAATTTAATGAAAGAGCTCATCATTGCGATAGGTCTTTTATTTTTCATTGAAGGTATTTTATATGCCTTATTTCCATCAAAAATGAAAAATATGCTTAAATCCATTGAAAAAATGCAAATTAATCAGATTAGATTTGGCGGATTTACATTTGCAATAATTGGTTTTTTTATTGTTTGGTACTTCAAAGGGTAAGATAAAATATGTTAAATAGAAAATTAATCAACATAAGCCTAATCCTAGTTATATTAAATTTTTTTTCAGTATCATCTTTTAGTAAAACGGTACCAGATTCCTTTGCTGATTTGGCAGAAAAACTTATGCCTTCAGTTGTAAATATTTCTACTACACAAACTATAAAATCTACAACAAATCCATTTCCTTTTGAATTTCCACCAGGATCGCCTTTTGAAGACATGTTTAAAGAATTTAATAAATCAACTGAGAGAAAAGCAACAGCCCTTGGCTCTGGTTTTATTATAGATAAGAAGGGTGTAGTTGTTACTAACAACCATGTTATTAAAGGTGCAGAAGATATTTTTGTAAGTGTTAATGGTTCGAAAGAATACAAAGCAACAGTAGTAGGCAAAGATCCTTATATGGATTTAGCTGTTTTACAAATTGATACAAAAGATAAATTTAAGCCTGTAGTTTTTGGAGACTCAGATAAATCACGGGTTGGGGATTGGGTAATTGCAATTGGTAATCCTTTTGGATTTGGGGGAACTGTAACATCAGGAATAATTTCAGCTAGAAATAGAGATATTGGTTTAACAAGATATGATGACCTTATTCAAACAGATGCTTCAATTAATCAAGGAAATTCTGGTGGACCACTTTTCAATTTGAAAGGAGAAGTTGTAGGAATAAATACAGCAATTATTGCACCTGGATCTTCAGGTTCAATAGGAATAGGTTTTGCAATTCCGTCAAATCCAGCTTCTAAAGTTATCGACCAATTAATTAAATATGGTGAAACAAAAAGAGGATGGTTGGGAGTGAGAATTCAACAAGTTACTAAAGAAATTGCAGATGTAGAAAAATTAAAAAAAGCAGAAGGAGCTTTAGTTGCAAGCGTTTCAGAAAAAAGTCCAGCTGATAAAGCTGGAATAAAAGCTGGAGATATTATTTTAGAATTTGATGGAAAAAGAATTAATACAATGCGAGATCTTCCTAAATTAGTGGCTCAAACAGAGGTAGGAAAAAGAGTGTCTCTTAAAATTTGGAGAAATCAGAAATTAATTACAAAAAAAGTCTTGCTAGGCAGACTCGAATCTTCTGAGCAATTTAAGGCAGAAGCAACAACAAAACCAGATACAAGTAAATATGTTAAAATTGAAAATTTAAAAATTTCCGTTCGTGATCTAAATAAATCTGATATTTCTGAACGTAAATTGCCAAAAAATACAACAGGAGTTGTTATAACTGAAGTTTTGCAAGGAAGCCCTTTAGTTTTTGTATCTGTTAATGATATTATAGTTGAGCTACAAAAGAAAAAAATTACTAGTTCCAATCAATTTTCTAACTTAGTTAAAGAAGTTATCAATAAAGGTGCTGAAACTTTATATTTAGCAATTTATAATTCTAAAAATCAAAGATCCTATATTACTGTAAAATTGCAATAAATTTTATATTTTATTTTTAAATGGATAAAGAAAAAAAAGTAATTTTATTAGCTGGACCTACCGCATCCGGAAAATCAAAATTAGCTATAAAACTTGCTGAACACCTCAAGGGAGAAATTATAAATGCAGATAGTATGCAAGTTTATAAAGAGATTTCAATTTTAACATCTAAGCCTACTTCTGCAGATACTAAAAAAATAAAACATCACTTATATGGTTTTAAATCAGTTAAAGATAAATTTTCTACAGGACATTGGTTAGATTTAGTAATTAAAAAAATAGAACAGCAGTGGGCAAATAGAAAAACTCCTATTATTGTAGGTGGAACAGGTTTGTATTTTAAGGCTTTAACAGATGGTCTAGTTAAAATTCCAGAAATACCTGATAATTTAAGAAAAGAAACTAGAAAGCTACATAAAAAAATAGGACAAAAATCCTTCTTTAATAAATTATTAAAGCTAGATCCTTTAGCTAAGAATTTTGTTTTACCTTCCGATACACATAGATCAATGAGAGTTTATGAGGTTAAAAAATTTACAAATCAGTCTTTATTTAAGTTAATTAAAGAGACTAAATCAAACTTTGAAAAAAGTATTTTTAAAAAATTATTTATTAATATTCCAAGAGAACAATTAAACAAAAACATTGAAAAAAGAGTTGAGACAATGTTTAAAAATGGCGCTATAGATGAAGTTGAGAAATTTTTAAAAATTAGAGTTTATAAGGAGTTATCCTCTAATAAAATAATAGGAATTAATGAAATTAAAGACTATTTAAGAGGAAAAACAACATTAACTGAAGCAAAAGAACTAATCGTAATAAAAACAAGACAGTATGCAAAAAGACAATTTACTTGGTCTAGGGGGCATATGAAATCATGGAAGAAGCTTTATTCTACAAATATTAATGATTTATATAAAAAAGCTATTAATAAAATATTCTAAAACTTGACCATAATAAAAACTCAGTTAGATTAGCCATATGGCAAATTTAATGACCGGCGCAGAAATAGTTTTTAAGGCACTCGAAGATCAAGGGGTAAGCCATATCTTTGGTTATCCTGGAGGAGCCGTTTTACCAATTTATGATGAACTTAAAAATCATCAAAAAATAAAACATATTTTAGTAAGACATGAACAAGGCGCAGGCCATGCAGCCGAAGGGTATGCAAGATCATCTGGTAAGGCAGGTGTTCTACTTGTAACCTCAGGCCCAGGTGCAACCAATGCTGTTACAGCTTTGACAGACGCCTATATGGATTCAATTCCATTAGTTTGTATTACTGGTCAGGTTCCTACACATCTTATTGGCACAGATGCATTTCAAGAATGTGATACGACAGGAATAACAAGACCATGTACTAAACATAATTGGTTAGTAAAAGATGTTAATAAGTTATCTTATATTTTACATAAAGCATTTGAGGTTGCTTTAACAGGTAGACCAGGACCAGTTTTAGTAGATATACCCAAAGATATTCAATTTAAAAAAGGTAAATATATAAAACCTAAAGAATTAAAAAAAAATAATAAAAAAACAAATATAAATTTTAATGGGCAAGATCAAAGTATTACTAAAGCGGTTGAGCTTATTAAAAAATCTTCAAAACCTATTCTTTATACAGGCGGGGGAGTAATTAATTCTGGACCAAAAGCAACTGAGTTACTTAGAGAGTTAGTCTCAATGACAGGATTTCCAATAACATCTACACTTCAAGGACTAGGTGCGTTTCCTGGGGATGATAATCAATTTTTAGGCATGCTAGGTATGCATGGAACTTACGAAGCTAATAATGCAATGCACGACTGCGATTTAATGATAAATATTGGCGCTAGGTTTGATGATAGAATAACAGGAAAGATTGATGAATTTTCTCCCAAATCAAAAAAAATTCATATTGATATTGATCCTTCTTCAATAAACAAAAATATAAAAGTTGACCTAGCTATTGTTGGCGATGTTAAACTTGTTTTAGAAAAATTAATTTTATCTTTAAAAGAAAAATATCCAAATTTTATAGATTCTAATAAACAAGGAATATCTTCATGGTGGAAACAAATTGAAATGTGGAGAAAGAAAAATTCATTAAGCTATTCAAACAGTAGAGAGTTAATAAAACCACAATATGCTGTTCAAAGATTATATGAGCTCACTAAAGCTCAAGACGCTTTTATAACAACAGAAGTTGGTCAGCATCAAATGTGGGCTGCGCAACATTATAAATTTAATAAACCCAATAGATGGATGACATCGGGAGGACTAGGAACCATGGGATATGGATTGCCTGCAGCAATTGGTGTTCAAATAGCACATCCAGATAAGTTGGTCATAGATATTGCTGGTGAAGCTTCTGTTTTAATGACTATGCAAGAAATTTCTACAGCTGTTCAATACAATCTTCCAATCAAAATATTTATATTGAACAATCAATACATGGGAATGGTAAGGCAATGGCAAGAACTGTTGCATGAGAAAAACTATTCTGAAAGTTATACAGCTGCTTTACCTGATTTCGTTAAGCTGGCCGAAGCTTATGGATGTGTAGGCATAAGAGCTAATAAACCAGAAGAATTAGATCAAAAAATTGCTGAAATGTTGTCAGTTAATAAGCCAGTTATTTTTGATTGCGTCGTAGACAAAACAGAAAATTGTTACCCAATGATTCCTTCAGGAAAAGCTCACAACGAAATGTTATTAGGAAAAGAAGACGAAGAAGAGAAGGTTTCTGAAGAAGGAAAGGTACTAGTTTAATCATGGTAAAATCGGCTTACAGTTTTTCAAATAAAAAAGAAAAAATTGAAAATCATATTATAGTTATTTGGGTTGATAACGAAGCGGGTGTTCTGGCCCGTGTAATAGGATTATTTTCTGGTAGAGGTTATAATATTGACTCACTTGCAGTAGCTGAAGTAGATAAAAAAAAAAATATTTCAAGAATAACTATTGCAACATCAGGAACCCTTCAAGTCTTGCAACAAATAAAATTACAGCTAGGAAAACTTATTCCTGTACATAAAGTTGCTGATTTTCCTAAAAACAAAAAAACTCTTTTGAGAGAAATGGCGTTATTAAAGGTAGTTTCTTCAAAAGAGAAGCTAGAAAAAGCTAAAAAATTATGTAAAAAATATAAGCATACTATTTTAGATAAAACAGACAAGTCTCTAGTTCTTGAAGTTTCTGCTTTGAAGAAAGAAATTGATGAGTTGGTAAAAAAATTACAACCTCTAGGTTTAGCAAGCACATCAAGAACAGGAGTGGTTGCGATGACTAAAGGTTCAGAAATTTATAAACAAAAATAAGGGATAATTTATGAAAATGTTTTATGAGAAAGATACGGATGTAAATTTAATCAAAGAGAAGAAAATTGCAATTTTTGGGTATGGTAGCCAAGGACATGCACATGCTTTAAATTTAAAAGATAGTGGTGTCAAAGAAGTAGTTGTTGCGCTTAGAGATGGATCTTCAAGTAAGGCTAAAGCTGAGTCAAAAGGCTTAAAAGTTATGAATCTATCCGACGCAGCAGAATGGGCAGATGTTGTGATGATTTTAACACCTGATGAATTGCAAGCAGCAATATATAAAAATCATATTGAACAAAGAGTTAAAGAAGGAACTAGTATTGCTTTTGCACATGGATTGAATATTCATTATGACTTAATTAAAGCCAGAAAAGATTTAGATGTATTTATGGTTGCGCCTAAAGGTCCAGGACATTTAGTCAGAAGTGAATATGAAAAAGGTGGGGGAGTGCCATGTTTGTTTGCTGTACATCAAAATGGATCTGGAAAAGCAAGAGAGCTTGCAATGTCATATGCCTCTGCAGTTGGAGGAGGAAGGTCGGGAATTATAGAAACCACTTTTAAAGATGAAGTCGAAACAGACTTATTTGGTGAACAAACAGTTTTATGTGGAGGACTAGTTGAATTAATTAAAAATGGATACGAAACTTTAATTGAGGCTGGATACGAACCAGAAATGGCATATTTTGAAACTGTTCATGAAGTAAAATTAATAGTTGATTTAATATATGAAGGTGGAATTGCTAATATGAATTATTCTATTTCAAACACCGCAGAGTACGGAGAGTATATTTCTGGTCCACGAATTATTAATAAACAAGAGACAAAAAAAAGAATGAAAGAAGTTTTAGCAGATATTCAGTCAGGAAAATTTACAAAAGCATGGATGGAAGAATGTAAAACTGGTCAAAAGAAATTCTTAAAAACGAGGAAAGATTTAGCCGACCATTCTATTGAGAAAGTTGGCACTGGACTTAGAGCTATGATGCCTTGGATAGGCAAAAACAAATTAGTTGATAAGGACAAAAATTAGCAAATTTAGTTAATTTTTGGTTACAGAAATAAATTTAGCCCACTTTCGTCCTTTAAAACAACAAACCTTTTGCACATAACCCGCTTTGGTTGTAATATATATTAATTAAAAAAATATTTCTAAGCCGAAACTTAGAATAGAGGGATGATGTCTACAGACAAAAACAAAGTTTATATATTTGATACTACCATGCGTGACGGAGAACAATCACCAGGGGCATCCATGAGTCTTGAAGAAAAAATTCAAATTTCAAGAGTATTTGATGAAATGGGAATCGATATAATAGAGGCAGGATTTCCAATTGCATCTCCCGGAGATTTTGAAGCAGTAAAAGCAATAAGTAAAATTTTAAAAAACTCAATACCTGCAGGTTTGTCAAGACATTCTAAAAAAGACATTGATGCTTGTTATGAAGCACTGAAAGCTGCACCAAGATTTAGAATTCATACTTTTATTTCAACGAGCCCACTTCATATGAAGCATAAGTTAAATAAGTCACCCGAACAAGTTTATGAATCTATTAAAGAACATGTAACTTATGCAAGAAAATTTACTGATGATGTCGAGTGGTCATGTGAAGATGGCACAAGAACCGATATGGATTATATGTGTAAAACAGTTGAACTTGCAATTAATTCTGGAGCTAGAACAATCAATATTCCAGATACCGTTGGATACACTGTTCCTTCAGAATTTACGAAAATTATTACAACATTAAAAAATAAAGTACCCAATATTGATAAAGCTATTTTGTCAGTTCACTGTCATAATGATTTAGGATTAGCTGTTGCAAATTCGTTAGCAGGAGTGTCAGCAGGCGCAAGACAAGTTGAATGCACAATTAATGGAATTGGAGAAAGAGCAGGAAATGCTTCTCTAGAAGAAATTGTTATGGCAATAAAAACGAGAAATGATTTAATGCCATACAAAACAGGAATAAATACAACTTTATTAAGCAAGGCTTCAAAAGTAGTTTCAAATGCAACTTTTCCAGTTCAATTCAACAAAGCTATAGTTGGAAAAAATGCTTTTGCACATGAAGCAGGAATTCACCAAGATGGAATGCTTAAAAATAGAAATACTTACGAAATTATGACACCTGAAAGTGTTGGTGTTAAACAAACTTCATTGGTAATGGGAAAACACTCTGGAAGACACGCTTTTAAAGAAAAATTAAGCGATCTAGGTTATGCTAGTGTTACAGATGATGTTATTCAAACAGCTTTTGGTAAATTTAAAATTTTAGCTGATAAGAAAAAACATGTTTACGATGATGATATTGCAGCTTTAGTTGATGACAGTTTAATTAAAGATAAAAATGTTATTAATTTAAAATCTCTCAAAGTATTTGCTGGGACAGGAGAGCCTCAAAGGGCAGATATGACTTTAGATGTTTATGGAGAAGTTAAAAAAACATCAGAAACAGGAGACGGACCAGTAGACGCTATTTTTAAATGTATAAAGAAATTGTATCCTCACGAAGTGAAACTACAATTATATCAAGTTCATGCAGTAACTGAAGGCACAGATGCGCAAGCTACAGTTAGTGTAAGAATTGAAGAAAAAGGTAAAACAACTGTAGGTCAAGCGGCCGACACAGATACTCTTGTTGCTTCCGCCAATGCTTATTTAAA
>MDTG01070790.1_pt1 | contig 11452 bp, 10 predicted proteins | sample 811421 | NCBI WGS metagenome assembly MDTG01 (sample SAMN05326645, study PRJNA326480) | marine metagenome | isolation source: seawater | place: Pacific Ocean: South East | collected 2011
CCTCCACGAACTCGCTCATGATTTTGAAAATCGACCAGCTGTCGTTGCTTTTGATTTCAGACCAGGAGAGGTTGGGGTGCTTTTTGATGTTGTACTTCATGTTCAGAAGGTACAAAAGCTGGGACAGGGTGCATAGGAGGGGTTAGTCTAGTTGAAGCAAGGGCTTCAAGAACAAGCCGGTTTGACTCTCGGGGCAGCAGGCCACGGCTTCGGGCGTGCCTTGGGCCACGATTTGTCCACCGCCTTTGCCGCCTTCCGGTCCCAAATCCACCAAATGGTCGACCACCTTCAGCACGTCCAAATGGTGCTCAATGACAACCACGGTGTTGCCGAGATCCACCAAGTTCTGCAGGACGTTGATGAGCATTTGAACGTCTTGGAAATGCAGGCCCGTGGTGGGCTCGTCCAGCACGTACAAGGTGTTGCCTGTTTGCACCCGCGCGAGCTCTGAGGCGAGCTTCACCCGTTGCGCTTCTCCGCCGCTCAAGGTTGTGCTCTGTTGACCGAGCGTGAGGTAGCCAAGGCCCACCGACTGAAGGGTGGAAGTGATGCGGTGAATTTTGGGGATGGCCTCGAAGAAGTGGTGTGCCTCGTCAATGGTCATGGCCAGGACGTCGGCGATGCTCTTGCCTCGGTACCGCACTTCCAGGGTTTCTCGATTGAAACGCTTGCCTTGGCACGTTTCGCATTCGACGTGCACGTCTGGAAGGAAGTTCATCTCCACCGTTCTGACGCCTGCGCCCTTGCAATCTTCGCACCGCCCACCCGACACGTTGAACGAGAATCGCCCCTTCTTGTAGCCACGAATCTTGGCCTCAGGCAGCAACGTGAATTGGCTGCGAATCAAATCCATCAACCCCGTGTAGGTTGCCGGGTTGGACCTCGGTGTGCGGCCGATGGGGCTTTGATCGATGGCAATGCACTTGTCGATGTGCTCTAGGCCACGGAGGGACTTGTGGGGAAGGGGGACACGGATGTCTTCGTGCAGATGGTTCAGCAGGGCAGGGAGCAGGGTTTGGTTGATGAGCGAACTCTTGCCGCTGCCACTGACTCCACCGACTCCAATCAAGCAACCGAGTGGCAGTTTGAGGTTGACGCCTTGCAGGTTGTGGCCCGTCGCTCCCTTCACGGCGATGGTTTTCCGGATGCCCTTGCGTCGCTTCTTGGGCACTTCGATGCGTTTGACGCCATTCAGGTACTGCGCGGTGATTGACTCCGTGGCAAGGTGCTCGTTGGGCGGCCCTTGGGCGACGATTTGTCCCCCATGGACGCCCGCACCCGGTCCAATGTCCACCAAGTGGTCTGCGGCGAGCATCATGTCTTCGTCGTGCTCCACCACCAAGACAGAATTCCCCGCGTCCCTCAGGGCATGCAGGCTGTTGATCAGCTTCTGGTTGTCGCGTTGGTGCAGGCCAATGCTTGGCTCATCGAGGATGTACAAGACTTCGGTGAGTCGGCTCCCAATTTGGGTGGCCAAACGGATGCGTTGGGCTTCCCCGCCGCTGATGCTTCTTGTTGGGCGGTCCAAGCTCAGGTAGCCCAGCCCCACGTCCAGCAGAAATCCAAGCCGCGCCCGAATTTCCTTCAAGGGTCCTTCGGCAATGGTCCGTTGGCGTTCGTCCAGGTGGTCGGTCAAGGTCTCCAAGAAGGCGGCCAGTTCAACCATGTCCATTCGGCCCAAGTCCGCGATGGTTTGGCCGCCCAACTTGAACTGCAGGCTGACAGGCTTCAGCCTTGCGCCATGGCAGGAGGGGCATTCGACTTTGTGCATGAAGGATTGGGCCCACCGACGCAAGGGGATGGATTTGGCCTTTTCTGCGGACCGCTCAATCGCGGCCACCAACCCTTCGAAGGGCACTTTGCCTCCCCGAACCCCTGCCTTGTCTTGGAGCTCCACCATGGTTTCGGTGCCATAGAGGATCTCGGCCATCACGTGTTCAGGCAAGTCGCCCACTGGGGTCGTGGACTTGAACCCGTGCTTGATGAGCAGGGAATCCACGATGCGCGAGGTGAGGTTGTCTTTGAGCGTCCCAAGGGGTGCGATGCCTCCTTTTTTCACGGATTTTCGAGGGTCGGGAACCAGCGTTTCTAGATCCACCTGAGCCACGCGACCCAGGCCGTTGCATGTGACGCAGGCACCGTAAGGGCTGTTGAAGCTGAACAGGTTGGGTTCCGGATCGGGGTAGGCGAGTCCCGTGCTCGGGCACATGAGGTTTCTGGAAAAATGAACCGGTTCTTCCTTGCCGTCCATGCCCAACACCATCATGGCGCCTTTCCCAAGTTTGAGGGCGGTTTGGACCGATCTCATGACCCGGTCACGGTCTTGTGGCCTGACGAGGATTCGATCCACGACGGCTTCAATGTCATGAATTTTGTAGCGGTCCACCTTGTAGCCTTCTTCCAATTCGACCAGTTGGCCGTCGACGCGGGCCCTGAGGTAGCCCAGGCGCAAGATTTGCTCGAACAATTCCCGGTAGTGTCCTTTCCGCCCTCGAACCATGGGGGCGAGCACGAGCAACTTGGCCCCGTCAAAACGGGACAGGATGTTGTCGGTGATCTCGGCGTCGGTGTAGCGAACCATGGCTTCGCCTGTCGACATGGAGTAGGCGTTGCCGGCCCTGGCGTAAAGCAAGCGCAAGAAATCGTGCAGTTCCGTGACGGTGCCCACGGTGGACCGTGGGTTTTTCGACACGGTCTTTTGCTCGATGGCCACCACAGGACTCAACCCCGAGATGGATTCCACGTCTGGCCGCTTCAATCCACCCAAGAATTGCCGGGCGTAGGCGCTGAGCGTTTCCAGGAACCGTCGCTGGCCCTCCGCGTAAATCGTATCGAATGCAAGGCTTGATTTGCCGCTTCCACTGACCCCTGTGAACACCGTCAAGCCGTTGCGTGGCAAGGTCACATTGATCGATTGCAAGTTGTGTTCGCAAGCCCCTTCGACAACCAGTTGGCCTTGCCTTGATGCTTCAGGGGCGTGGGACTGCGCTTGCTTCATGAGAAAGGAAACACTCGACGTACGCAGACGTTCAGTCCTTGGAGACGGAACGCACGTTCCACCCCAAGGCTGCCACCGTCAACGTCATCAGGGGAGAGAGCCAATTGAAGATGCAGTAGGGCGCGTATGCCCAGGTCGCCACCCCAAGGATGCCGCTCTGCGCAACACCGCACGTGTTCCAAGGAATGAGCACCGAGGTGACGGTGCCGGCGTCTTCCAGCGTGCGGCTTAGATTTTCAGGGGCGAGCCCTCGATCGCGGTAGGCATCCCCGAGCATTTTGCCCGGCACGACAATCGCGATGTACTGGTCGGAAGCAAGCACGTTGAAGGCCAAGCAGGCACCCACGGTTCGCCCGACCAAACCCAGGGTCGAATTCACTCCGGCAACCAGGCTTTCGGTCAACCGCCTCAACATGCCCGTGGCTTGCAAGACGGCGCCAAAGGTCATGGCACAGACAATGAGCCACACCGTGTTCATCATTCCGGCCATGCCGCTGGAGGTGAGGAGGCTGTCGGCAAGGTCGTGCCCAGTGTTGACGGAAATGTCCAACGCCATGGCTTGCATGCAGGCCACGTAGGCCGCCGCCCCAAATCCGTGCCCTTCGCCAGCGATGCCCTGAACCACGTCGGGTTGAAACACCACCGCCGTCAACGCACCCAACAAGACGCCCACGAAGAGGGCTGGGGCAGCCGGAACGCGCTTGGCAATCATGGCGATGACGGCGACAGGCGCCACAAACAGACCTGGATGGATGTTGAAGGCCCCCGTGACCGCTTCCCCAAAGCCCGGGGCCAAGGTTGCTTCGGACGACGCGTTGCCCCCGAACCCCACCAGCAAGAAGACCAACAACGTGATGCCAATGCTAGGGCCTGTGGTGTAAGCCATGTAGCGGATGTGCGTGATCAAGTCCGTCCCGGCGACGGCTGGGGCGAGGTTGGTGGTGTCGCTCAGAGGCGACATTTTGTCCCCGAAGTACGCCCCGCTCAAGATGGCTCCAGCCACCCATCCCTCCGACAGTCCGAGCGCTTGGCCAATGCCGACCAACGCGATGCCCACGGTTCCGACTGTGCCCCATGACGATCCGGTCGCCAAGGAGAGCACGGCGCACACAATGCAAGCCGCAAACAAGAAGATGCCAGGCTGCAGGACCATGAGTCCATAATGGATGAACGCAGGAATGATTCCTGCCATCAGCCACGTGCCAGAGAGTGCCCCAATCAACAAGAGGATGAGCAGCGCTTCGGTCGCGGTGCCAATGCTCGACGCAATGGCGTCTTTGATGCTTGTCCAAGCGGTGCCTCGCCAGTGCCCCAGGGTTCCAGCGACGAGGGCCGCCAAGAGCAGGGCCATTTGGTTCGCGCCGTACGAGCTGTCTTCGCCGAACCACAGCACGTCTGCAGCCAGCAAGGCCACGAGCAACACCACAGGAAGGAGGGCCACCCACAGGGGCATCCGGCTTGTCCCGCCGTTCATCGAGCCTGGGCTTCCAGTTCTTGGGTTTCTGCGGATCCGGTGGGGGACAAGGCGGTTTTGTCCACCCGAGCCTTGCCGGATTCCAATTCCAAGACCACCGTTTTTTCGCTGACGGACGTCACCTTCCCGTGCAACCCGCCAATGGTCACGACTTGGTCGCCTTTTTTGACCGCCTCACGGAAAGCCTTGGCTTCTTTTTGCCGCTTCATTTGGGGACGGATCATGAAGAGGTACATGATGGCAAACATGCCTGCGAGCATCACGAGGGTGGACATGCCACCGCCGCCAGCCGCGGCTTGGAGAAGGACGTTGAAAATCATGCCGCAAAATAACCCGCAAGCGAAGAAAACCTTCCGCTCAATTCGGGGCAACCACTTCGCCGACGAGGTGCAGGCGAATGACGCTGGGTTCCGTGTTCCCCACCACGGAGATGACCTTGTCTTGGGGGCCGGACTTGTCGTGGGTGTCAAACAGCACTTCGATGTCGCCGTGCTCCCCTGGCTGCAGGGTTTCCCGAGGCCAGGTCTTGAGCACGGTGCATCCACAGGAGGTGCTCACGTCGGCAATGACCGCAGGACCAGGCCCCTCGTTCACGAAGTGGAAGGTGTGACCCAGGGTGCGTCCCGAAGAAACGGTGCCAAATTCCCAAAGGGTGTCCCCAAAAGACAGCACAGGACGGCTTGCAACATCCATTCCGTCACCGGAGGCGGTGGCGGGGTTGAAGACAAGGTCTGTGCTCGGCGTGTTGCCTTCTTGGCATCCCACGAGTGCGGCCACCCCGAGTGCCAAGGCCAACGAGTGTTTGAGGACGTCATTCAATGAGGCCACGTCCCACTTTTTTGATGGTTCCGGCGTCCTTGAGCTTGGTGAAGAGCTGGTCCAAAATGCCGTTGATGAATCCGTGGCTTTTCGGGGTGCTGTAGTACTTGCTGAGCTCGATGTATTCGTTCAGCGTCACTTTCAAGGGGATGGATTCGAAGCTTTGGGCCTCTGCGAGCGCCATCTTCATCAGGATGCGGTCGGTGGTGGCGATTCGCTCAAGTTCCCAGTTTTGGGCGCCTTCTTGAATCATGGCCTCGCTGTCTTCTCCGAGCGCAAGCGTTTTGGTGAACAAGACCTCCATGAAATCCTTGTCGTCATCGTCGTCGCGCCAAAGCGGAAGCAGCTCGACGTCTTCGTCGCCTTCCTTGATGGTTTTGATCGTCTTGATGACCATGCTCGCTGCCAAATCCAGGTCGTCCACCCAAAAGATGCTCTCTTCTTCGAGCATGTCTTGGAAGCGTTCCACGTTCACCATGTGCTTCCGGAACATGCGAACAAGGCTTTCGCGTTCAAATTGGAACCCGCGCTCCTCCGAATCCATGTACTCGCGGTACTCTTCGTGTTCCAGCAGTCCCTTGAAAATGGCCCGAAGCAATTCTTGGCGGTTGCCCCATCCCACGCCATGGGTTTCACATGCCTTGCGCAACGTTTGGCTGTTGCTCAAGGCACGAAGGGGCTTGTTGGTGACAAATTTGGTGTTGGGGTGCAAATCCTCTTGGCTGGGGAGTTGCTTCTTGTACCCCGCCTCAATTCGGTCAATGGCCAACCCCTGCATGGACGCAATCATGTCGAGCAAGAGGAGGTACAACTCCCTCATCTTTTCGGTGCTGTGTTCGAGGGCTTTGCGAGCCTTGGCGGCGTCGAGGTTCTCGTCTTGGTAGTATCCAAAAAGCACTTGTAGGATCTTGATCCTGAGGTGGCGTCGGTTTAGCATGGTTGCAGGTTGGCGCAAAAGTAGGGTGGCCCGCGGACGAACTTTGCCGAGAAAGAAGGGTTTTTTCACCAATTCGGTATGAATCGTGAAACTACCTTTGAAGCAATGAAACGACCCCTTGTTGTTCCCCTTTGTATGGCTGCCCTTGCCGTGATGTTGGGGGTGGGATGCACGAACGTCGTGGATGTTGAATTGCCCGACGTGGAGGCGCAAGGGGTGTTGGAAGGCACCGTGCGCTTGGGCGAACCCCCATTGATTTTGTTGACGACGACCCAAGGCTATTTTGAACCCACGACGCTGGCTGACGTGGCCGGATTGACGGTGGGCAACGCGGACGTCACGGTCCGCGTCAACGGGGAACCCTTTGACATCCCGCCGCTGTGTTCGAGCGATTTGCCTCCTGAATTGTTGGACGGCTTTGCCGAATCGGTGGGCATCAACCCAGATTCTTTGGGAGGCATCGATTTTTGCGTGTACTTGGGGTGGCAAGACGAGGCGCTGTATGGCGCGGTGGGCAACGAGTACGAGGTTGAGGCCCACTGGGAAGGGGAGAACGGCCAGCCGTTTCACCTCCAAGCAACCGCCACCATGCATGCGCCCCCGCAGTTGGACAGCATCTGGTTTGACGTGCCTGAGACGTCCACCAACGATTCATTGGGGCTGATTTGGACGGCATTCACCGACCCTCCAGGCCTGGGCAACGCCTACCGTTGGGCGTCCCGACGCACCAACGTGCGCTACGAGGAAGACGGCTTTGAGTACGCCCTCGGCGGGCTGTACGACGACGCGTTCGTCGACGGCCAGTCGTTTTCGTTCTCTGCGTTTCGGGCACCGCGAGGCGTGGAGGAAGAGGGAGGTCAAGGGTTTTGGAAGGTCGGGGATTCGGTCGAGGTGAGGCTTGAGTCGTTGGATTACCCGACGTTTTTGGCCATCCGCGACTTCGAAACGTCCGTGGCCAATCAAGGAAACCCCTTTGCGTTGCCGTCGTCCGCCACATCCGCCGTGGAAGGTGGGCTGGGCTGGTTTGTCGCGTACTCAGGGGTGACGGCCACCACCGTCTGCACCAACTAACCATGGCCACACGTACTTTGGCCTTTGTCTCACACTCATCTCCTCACTGAATGAACCCCAACCCGTTGTTTTGCATGTTTGCTTCGGTCATGCTTGCCGCGACAAGCGCCTTGGCCCAAAGTCCGCGTTGGATTCTTGAAGAGGTGTTTTGCCACGAAGTAGGCGCGCAATTGCAATACGTGACGCGGGTGCAGGGTCATGGGGGCTTGACGAAGGTGGTGCTGGACAACCTCCCGGATGACGTGGATGTGTCGGACGTTCAAGTGGATTTGCCCACTGGCATGAAGCTCGTGGCCATTGACCAGTCTGAAGGAGTGGCTGGCCCTTCGTCTGACTTGTTGAGCATGATCGACGAGGAGAAGGCCCTGGAATTGTCCATGGCTTTGGAAGCTGCCCTGCTGCAATCTCTTGAGCAGGAGCAACGTTTTTTAGAGGCCAATCGCGGCATTGCGGGAAGCAACGACGTGTTGCTCGTGGATGATTTGGATGAGATGAGGCACTACGTGGCGCAGCGCCACCGCATTCTGGCGATGGAAGCAGTGGAGCTCCGTGAGAGTTTGAAAAGCATGGAGGACCAACTTGCGTCGCTTCGCGAAGCCATGGCGCCGTGGCGCAGAGAGGCTGGAAGGGGCCGTAGGTTGCTCACGCTGGTGCTGTCAGGAACAGGGCAAGGCGAGTTGACCTTGCGCGCCAGCACCCAGCAGGCTGGCTGGGTCAGTTCGTACGATTTGGCCTGGGAAGAAGGGACCGGGAAGCTTCAAGTCGAGCGGTACGCCAAGGTGATTCAATCCACAGGCATCGATTGGAACGATGTCATCCTGAACCTGCGAACGGGCCAGCCCTTGGGTGAGATGGTCGGTCGCCAACCGGTGGCGCGCCGGACGCTTTTGCAGTCTTCCGAGGCAGAGGGAGGCATGAGCTATTGTGCGAGCTACGAGTGGGTCAGTTCTGGCCTTCGTGACGACCGGGCCCGTGCAGAAGTGCTCCAAGGTCAGGGAGCGTTTGCCTCGAATTGGCAAATGACCGGAAGCAAACCCGTCAGCGTGAATGGCAACGCGAACCCCAGCCGTGTCTGGTTGGACCGCGTCGTGTTGGACGCCTCTCCACGTTGGGAGGTTCGGTCGGGTCCGTCGGACGCAGCAGCCAAGTCATGCCACACCACGGGTTGGATGGAGCTGGCCATGCTTTCCGGAGAGGGACGGGTGTTTCGCGGCAACACCATGGTCGGGGGCGTGCCTGTCAACATGCCGGCTTGGGGCGATTCCTTGGTGGTCGAACTGGGACGCGATCAGGAAGTGCGTGTCAAGCGCAGCATGCTTCAAGACGAGAGCGGGACGAGGCGCTGGAGTGGCAAAACGGTGGTGACCCAGATGCGCCGAATCGAGATTGTCAACGACAAGTCGTATGGCGTGTTGGTGGACGTGTCGGAGGCCATTCCAGAGGGTCCTGCCATGCAAGTTGAGGTGGATGCGACAGCAGGGGGGGCGTGGAACAGGGAGGTCGGGCAGGTCGAGTGGCCGAAGCAGGCGATCGCGGCCGGAGAAACCTGGACGGCTGACGTCCGCATCCGATTGGTGCTTCCCCCGGGCGTGCGGGTGTCCAACTTTTAGCCTTGCGTCAATTCGTCAAAGAGGCGATGGGCCAAGCGGCTTGAGGCGTTTGAATCCTTGAGAATTCGTCGGACTTCGTCAAACCCTTGTCTTTGATCGTCATGCGATTCCTGGGTCGCACGAAGCAGGTTGTCGGCCGTCATGTCTTGTTGGATCAATTCGGGGACCAGACTTCGGTTTAGCAACAAGTTCGGCAAGCCGATGTGCTTCACGCGAACCAGGCGCTTGGCGATGGCGAACGAAGCTGCGCTTGTTCGGTACGCCACCGCGTGGGGCGTGCCCATCAAAGCAGCCTCCAGGGTTGCCGTGCCGCTGGCGACCCAGGCAAACTGGGCGCGACCGAGCAATTCTTGGGTTTGTCCAAATTGAAGGGTGAGGCCTGCACCGAGCACGGCATCGTAATCGGCCTCGGTCCGGCCAGGGGCACCTGCGACGTGGACGTCGCTTGGTTGCCACAGACCTCGCGCGACACCCTTGTTGACGGCGTCAACCATGATCGGCAGGTGGCGCCTCAACTCCTGGGCCCGAGACCCTGGCAACAACACCAGGGGAATGTCGCGCGATGGGGCAGGTTCAGGCATCAAATCCAGCAAAGGGTGCCCCACGTCCCACACGCGAACCCCGGCCTGGGAAAGGACGTCCGCTTCGAAAGGCAAAATCGGGGCGACGGCATGGCAGTCGCGGGCTAGATCGCGCACGCGACCTGCCTTCCAGGCCCACACCTGAGGCGCGACCCATTGAAGCCGCATGGCGGGATGGTTGTCGCGGGCAAGTCGCTTGGCAAGCCGCATGTTGAATCCTGGAAAGTCAATGAACACGACGGCGTCCGGCTGGAAGGTCACCACGTCTTCGTGGGCCTTCCGAAGGTTTCCTAGAATGGTGCGCAAATGGGTGGCGACCTCCCAGAATCCCATGAAGCTGGTGTCTCGAATGTGTTTGTGGATTCGCACGCCTGCGTCTTCCATGGCATCACCGCCCCATCCTTCCAGTCGCAGGTCCGTGCCGTGGGCTTCGCACGCCTCCGCCAAGGCGCGTGCCAGGGCGGCACCGTAAGCGTCGCCCGATGCCTCGCCGGCGAGCAGAAAGATCCGCAGCGATCGCCTGGCGTTCACAGCACCCCTGCTTTAGCCTGGTAGTACACGATCAACGGCACAGCAATCAAGATGATGCCCAACAATCCTTGGGCGAAACGTTCCATGTCCCAGCGGTTCGCGAGGTAGAACAACACCACGTTCAACAGCACGCTGGCTGTCAAAATGCTGTCCCGGTACAGTTGGCTGCCAATCCAAACGTGGCGGTAGAAATACTCGAAGGTGGAGTCGTTTGCCACGGCCCACCAAAGGCCGAGCAACCCCCATCCCAAAACCGTTCCTGCAACTCCTGCCACCAGGCCAGCTTGGATGCTGTCCAAACGAGTTTTCCAAGAAGCAGGGGAGGCGGTCATGTCGGCAAGTTCAGGTTCCATTGGTTCACCTCCGCCATGGCGTGATGCGCCGTCAGGTCAAACTGCACGGGCACGACGCTGACGTATCCGTTGCGAAGTGCCCATTCGTCCGTGTCTTGCCCCTTGTCCACGTCCGTGAAGGAGCCAGTCATCCAATAGTACGTGCGGCCTCCAGGGGACCGCCGCTCCTCGAAGGCGTCGGCCCAATGGCCCGCGGCCTGACGGCAAACGCGCACCCCTTGGATGCCTTCAGGCGGCACCTTGGGGATGTTGACGTTCAAGCACGTCCCATGCGGGGTGCCCCGTTTGAGCGCCTCGAGTGTCAAGGTTCGGACCACGTTCCTTGAAGCCCGAAAGTCCGCGTCCTCGGCGAAGTCGCAAAGGGAAAAGCCCAACGAGGGAATGCCTTCCAGCGCCCCTTCCACTGCGGCAGACATGGTGCCTGAGTAGATGACGTTGATGGAACTGTTGCTGCCGTGGTTGATGCCGCTAAGGAGGATCGTGGGCTTGCGCTTCAAGATTTTGTAGATCGCCAATTTCACGCAATCCACAGGCGTGCCAGAAGTCTTGTACGCCGTCACGCCTTCCACGCCGAAGGAATGGGGCCACATCTTCAAAATGCTGCTGATGGTGATGGCGTGTCCCATGCCGCTTTGGTGGCTGTCGGGTGCCACAACCACCACGTCGCCCAAGTCCGCCACGCTCTCCACCAAGTGTCGGATGCCTGGCGCAGTGATGCCGTCGTCGTTGGTCACCAAGATGAGGGGACGTTCCTTCATGACGCTTGGGGGGTCTGCTTCAGCACTTCCAAGAAGTATCCCCAGAACTTCTGGACGCTTGAAATTTGGACGCACTCGTCAGGGCTGTGGGCTCCGCGGATGTTGGGGCCAAACGAGACCATGTCCATGCCCGGATAGTTGGTCCCCAGGATACCACACTCCAGTCCTGCGTGGCAGGCGAGCACACGTGGCGATTCGTTGTAGCGAGATTCGTAAATCTCACGACACATGGCCACGGCTTCGCTGGAAGGGTTGGGGGTCCAGCCAGGGTAGGCACCGCTTTGCTCGGTTTGCAGGCCTGCCAAGGCAAAGGCGGCCTC
>MDTG01412155.1_pt1 | contig 11452 bp, 10 predicted proteins | sample 811421 | NCBI WGS metagenome assembly MDTG01 (sample SAMN05326645, study PRJNA326480) | marine metagenome | isolation source: seawater | place: Pacific Ocean: South East | collected 2011
GATGAGGTCTCATAACTTTGATGCAGAAGCGTTAGCTATTAACGGGAACGAGGTCTGGTTATTTTCAAAAAACCGCGGTGATCGGCGAACTAAATTGTATAGATTTCCAAAGTTCGCTGGGCACTATAACCCTGATCCTGCCCAATCACTTCCTGTAAGTTCTTTAGTAACAGGCGCGGACATTAATTCGGCAAATGACACCCTTTTTTTACTCAGCGTGAGAAGCTCATCTTCAGGCCAGCAGAATTTGTTCTGGGAGATTCCGATTAATTCCGAAGGAGTGGATTGGGACAATAGAGTGATGACTCGCATTGCGCCCGAGGATCAATGGGAGGCGCTGATCTATGACGAATATGACGATGAGGTTTATTTGAGTCATGAAGAGAATCAAAGAGGTTATGCTGGGCTCGGAAGGCTTCAGAAAAGGTAGGTGGTATAGAATGCGCTAGCTCGAGAGAATTTCGAAGATTCCAACGCCGGATAGCCCGGGTCTTAAATGAAATAGTTTTGATCATTAAAGAAGTTTACCTTTGGTATTTAGCTTAACTCTATATAGGCCGGTGCTTGAGGTTAGATAAAGCGTGCTCCCGTTATCCCCCCAGGCAACGTTTGCGGTTACCTCGCCCGTGCTTATTGTGCCTAGAGGAGTCCCATCCGGATCAAATATCCAGACCCCGCCGGGTCCGGTAGCAAATATATTTCCGTTGAAATCTGTTTTCATTCCATCAGGTGCTCCTGGTGAGGCCTGATCGTTGACATCAAAGAATATCCTTTGGTTAACGAGACTCCCGTCGCTCAAAACATCATAGGCGTACCAAACTTTATTTGCTGAATCTGAGTTCGCGACATATAAAATCTTTTCATCAGGAGAGAGCGCGATGCCGTTCGGTCGACTTTGGCCGGCAAATAAAAGCTCGATTGTCCCGTCGGTTTTCAATCGGAATATGCCGTTGAAATCCAAGTCTCTTTCCGGATCATCTTCTAAGCCCGTCAAACCATAAGGGGGGTCGGTAAAATACAGAGAACCATCGGAGTGCCAGGTCGAATCATTTGGGCTGTTGAATCGCTTGCCGTCGTAGTTGTCGGCTAAGACTTCTCTCTTTATCAGCGTAGTCTGACAAGCCCGCGATATACGACGATAGCCATGCTCTAGCATGATGATGTATCCATTTTTGTCAATTGTCAGGCCATTAGACCCAACGGATCTGCCATTTGAGTTGCCATTAAAAACCGGTTTAATAAAATCATGTAGGCCGTTTTCTTCTGACCATACATACGTTGCGTTGTCGCGGACATCACTGAAAAATAATTGTTTTGTTGTTTGGTGCCAGACCGGGCCCTCCAAAAAAACAAACCCATCAGCGAGCTTCTCTACTTCCGTGTCCGCTGCAACGAGCACGTCTAATCGTGGATCCATCCTTGTTATAAAACTTGTGACTTGGTTTCCATTTTGAGGTGGGGCAGCGTCTCGTGTGTCACAATCCGTCATTATTGAACTTAATGTTATAACTGTTAGAATTTTTCTTAGTAAGGCCATATTTTTTGACTCATGCGTTAAAAATACTGCTATCCTTGAGCTGTTTTTAAAGGAAACTGTAAGAACGCTTTCGCGGTATTTTTGTGGAAAGTATTTAAGCTAACTATATTAATCAGTGTAAATGGAGACGTTTATGAAAACCAGAAGTTTGAGAAATATCGTTTTGACTCTTTCGATTGGTCTTTTCCCTTTAATTGGCGCTGCACAGGATGAGGCGCGCGTTGAGGCTCTTCGCGAGATAGCGCAGATAGTGGCCTCTATTAATCATTTTCCATCGGCGGAAAATAAAGTGGCGCTCGCATCAATTGAGGGTGATGAAAGCTATCCTCAAGGTATAAGGATGCTCGCTGCTACCGTTGCTAATATAAGCCACTCGGCGAACGCGGAAGGTAAGCAGAGTATGACAATGTTGCAGGGCAGCCAGAGGGCGCCAGAGCCTGTGAAATCGCTTGCTGAGATTATTGGCCGCTTTAACCACATGGCAAGCGACCAAGATAAGGCAACACTGCTAGCGTTATTTCCGTAAGCTAAAGCGATTATTAATCGTTAATTTACCGAACTATTTTCCTTCTCAGCTAGTTCGGTAAAGTCATAATGTTGCTATTGGTAGATTGCGGCTCTCGCTGAGCGCTGAATTTGCAATGAGAGTCCAATATCATTGTTCTGAATCATCCCAATTAGGATTATATTTTCTTTTGGGTCGATCCAAAACCATGAGCCGGCGATTCCCCACCACCAAAACGTTCCTTCTGAGGCGCCTTGAAATAAACTTGGGTCATCGACGATCGCAAAGTCCAACCCAAATTGATTCCCTGGGTAGGGTCTACCTATTTCAGAAATTGAGTCTGGGAGTTGATTTCTGCTCATTAGACGTGCAGCTTCTTCCGATAATATGCGCGTGTCGGCTAAAACTCCCATGTTGAGATGCATTTGGGCAAACTTCATGTAGTCGCTTACGGTTGATGTTAATCCGCCCCCGCCAGAGAGGAACTGTGGTTTCTCTAAAAATGATCCGCCTAGGCTGTTAGAAGAATTGTCTGTGCGAATCAGCTCGCCTGCTCTTGGAAAATACATCCGAGATAGGCGTTCTTGCTTTTCTTCAGCAACGTAAAACGCAGTATCTTCCATCCCAAGGGGGTTAAAGATTCTTTCCTTCATAAAGGCGTCTAGCTTCTGTCCAGATAGCTGCTCAACGAGGTAGCCCTGAATATCCACTGAAATACTGTACACCCACTCCTCACCTGGCTGATTTAGCAAGGGTATCCCTTTAAGCATCGGCATGCTTTGAGCGAGTGTTTTGCTTGATGCCCCGCTGATTCCAACATTAACGTAGGCTTCGGCTATTGGACCATTGCTGAGGGGGGGGAAGTAGGCAAAGCCGCCTGTGTGGCTCATCAGCTGCCTAATGGTGACTGGGCTATCCGTTGGTACAGTTTCCCAGGTCTGATCTTCATTGTAAGAGGTAGCAACCGTCAGGCCTTGCAGTTCTGGAAGATGCTTTTCTAAAGGATCATCGAGTGAAAATTTGCCTTCATCATACAAAATCATTAATGCTGTCCCAGTTACGGGCTTCGTCATTGAGTATATTCTAAATATTGTATCCTCTTGCATTTCTACCTGATCCTCGACATTCTGATACCCGAGGGCCGTTATCATCTTCGTTTCACCATTTTGAGCAACCGACAAAACGGCGCCTGATAGCTTTCCTTCGTCGACGCGAGTTTGCAGCTCCTCTGTCAGTGCACGAAGGCTTGTATCGGATAACTCTGCGGCGATTATTGTGTTTGTAAAGGCGAAAAGTTGGCTTAGCAGAATGAAGGCTACAATCCGGTGCTTCTTTTGACTCATATCTCTGTTTCCTGTCAATTAATAACGTAATGGTTTAATTGTACCCTGAGACAGGGGTAACTGTGGACTACTCATTGCCTGGCTTTCATCATCTGAAGCTAAGAAATAAGTTGATGATCACTAATAAAAAGCCATAAATATAATTATTTATAAGATCTATGAAATGTATTTTGTTAAGTAAGTGGGTGAGTATGCGACCATACGAGATACCCACTTAGAACCTCTAAACTTTGTAAAAGTTATTTAAAAGTTTTGTTCGATCTGACGATTAATATGAAGTAGTCAGGCTTGTGTCATCAAATGAATCGACGGTGTGCCGTGGATTCTTATTGGTTTCTAACTGCTGTAAACGAATAACGAAAAGTATTTAGGCGAAAGAATGAGCGTTAATACTCAGCTAACTGTAAAGATCAGAATTATTTTATGTGTTTTTGTGCTTTTCCCCCTAAAAAGTATCGCGCAAGTAGGCGAGTTAAAGGGAATTTGGAAGGTTGCGACTCCAAATGGAGCATATGCAACCTTTCACGAGTCACCGGGGGGATTTATGATGGTGCTTCTAGATGGTCCTTCGTGGGGTGCTGCAGCAGGTATCCGCAAAAATAATCAGGCGTATGTATGCACCGAAGTGAGCAGTAAAAATATTACAAAAGACAAGTGTTATCAGATAGATATAATTAGTACTAGTAGTGCTACTTTAAAAGTCGCCATTTGTGATCCGATACCGGTTTGTAGTTCCTCGGGAGGGGCAAGCTTTTTGATTGATCGAATATTTTGAGGATTTTGGGTCTGGTTTACGCGCTATACAAATAAACCAAGGTCTAAATCAAAAAAAGGAACAGGAAAAGGAAGAAATGTTTATGAGATCCAGGATGCTTATTTTAGTTTTCATGCTGCTACCCCTGCAAAACGTTAACGCTCAGGCTGTTGCCGCCGTTGGGGAGCTCAAGGGCATTTGGTCGATCTCCACACCGACAGCAGGTTCTCTTTATGCAACGATTCATGAGGTAAGCAGTCAACTGTTCATGATATTTCTCGATGGGTCGAACTTAGAATGGTCTGCGGCATTAGGGCTCCGAGATGCTAAGAATGGCGCCAATGCGTGTACAATGGTTTCAGCAGTCGTAAACAGCCCTCAGGCCTGTTACGCGTTGGACATTAAAAGTACTACAGAGATCGAGATGACAGTGTCTAGCTGCACTCCTGCATCGAACTGTGCTTACAAGAAGGGCGATAAGTTTACCGTGAACAGGGTTTACTAGCCTCTCCTATTGTGATTCATTGGCTTCGTGATGAGAGAGTGACAAAGCGTCGCAAAATTTTTGTTAAGCAACTTTTCTTGACTGAATTTCAATATTGAACGTGGTTTCCGTCGCAAATAAACTCACCTAGAAAACCTTTCTTGGCAGAATTGCTCGCTCGGATTTATAATTAGCTTAGATTTTGTACTAACAAGCGCGAGCGTTTATGACTGAGGCAATCCAAATAAGTAACTTGAGTAAGACCTACGATAACGGTCTAACTGCACTCAGGGGCGTAAGCCTTGTTGTGGAGGAGGGAGATTTTTTTGCGTTATTAGGTCCGAATGGGGCGGGCAAGTCGACAACCATAGGAATTCTATCAACCTTGGTTCGTAAATCTGACGGAGACGTAAGAATTTTTGGTAAGAATGTTGAGTCTCATGTTTATGAAACTAAACTAGACTTAGGTGTTGTTCCCCAAGAAGTGAATTTTAGTCAATTTGAGAAGGTCGGCGATATAGTTTTGACTCAAGCGGGGTATTACGGTTTAACGCGCAAGGTTGCAGCATCGCGCGCGGAGAAGTATTTAAAAAAGTTGGGTCTGTGGGAAAAACGGAATGAAAGATCTCGGTCCTTGTCCGGGGGAATGAAGCGCAGACTGATGATAGCTAGAGCCCTCGTCCATGAGCCGAGGCTGTTGATTCTTGACGAGCCAACCGCTGGTGTTGATATTGAACTGCGTCGATCTATGTGGGAATTTCTTAGCGAGTTAAATCAATCCGGAACGACCATTATATTGACGACACACTACTTGGAGGAAGCTGAACAGCTTTGCAGAAATATTGCAATAATCGACGGCGGTCGAATTGTCGAGCATTGCTCAATGAAGAAATTGTTGGCCCAGTTAGATTCACACACTTACGTAATCGAATTGAGTGATCCAATGACCGGCGATATTGAGTTTGGACCTCTTGTCTCTTCGTCTGTTGTTTTAGACTCGCAAACTCTTGAAATTACGATATCTGCGAACGTCGGTATGAGCTCTCTTTTTGACTTGTTTAAGAAGCTCGATTTGAAAGTGCAAGACCTTCGTATGAAAAGTAATAGATTGGAGCAATTATTTTTGACAAAACTTGAAAAGTTGGAGGAGAGTCAGCTTGTTCGGTAGCCATAAATATATTGCATTCGAAACGATTGTCGTAAAAGAAGTCCGACGATTTTCCAGAATTTGGTTGCAAACCCTTGTCCCGCCGGCTATCACCATTGGCTTATATTTCGTTGTCTTCGGTAATCTAGTAGGGCGTCGGATTGGCGATATGGGTGGTTTTAACTACATGGAATTTATACTTCCGGGCCTAATAATGATGGCGGTGATCCAGAATTCATATTCGAATGTTGTCTCTTCTTTTTTTAGTCATAAGTTTCAGAAAAGCATCGAAGAATTGCTTGTTTCGCCTGTTCCGAATTTTATTATTTTGGCAGGGTTTGTTGTTGGTGGCATGGTCAGGGGACTTGCTGTCGGTGCAGTAGTAACCATAATGGCTTCATTCTTTATTAATGTAGATGTCCAGCATCCGTTTCTTACTGTTTCTGTAGTTTTGCTTACTTCGATCGTCTTTTCTTTAGCCGGTTTTATAAACGCAATCTTTGCCAATACCTTTGATGACATTTCTATTATCCCCACGTTTGTTTTGACTCCCTTAATCTACTTGGGTGGCGTCTTTTACTCTGTCTCACTGTTGCCCGTATTCTGGAGCTCCCTTTCTTATCTCAATCCAATATTTTACATGGTAAATACATTTAGATATGGATTCCTTGGCGTTTCTGATACGAATGTTTTATGGGCGATCGCGATGCTTGGGTTGTTCGTTTGTGGTTTAACTTTGGTTTCCCTGTCTTTGCTGCATCGAGGCACAGGCCTCCGTGCTTAGGAAAGTGAAAAATTGGAAAAACAAAACCCTCTATCATTAAATGTGTCGAGCCCCTCAAATTATGACCCCGAGATTCTATTTCCCATAGATCGCGAAAGTTCGCGGCTCCATTTGGCTGAATTTAAATCTATTAAAATATTTGGTTTCGATTGTTGGAATGCTTACGAGCTCTCTTGGCTAGATTCGATCGGCAAGCCAAAGGTTGGGATGGGGAAAATAGTTTTTCCGATGACGACGAAAAAAATAATAGAGTCTAAGTCCCTTAAATTGTTTCTTAATTCGCTTAATAATGAACGGTTCGTGTCAGTTGATGCGTTGGCGGGGGAAATACAAGATGTTTTGTCAGGCGTGTGTGAGGGTGATGTTGATGTTTCTATCTATTCGCTAGATAGTCAGGATCATACTTTCTCTTCTGGCGAAGCAGCTGAGTCTGTTGACGATGCGGACCTTCTTTATCCGATAGACTCTGAAAATTGCGTTGTGAATACTGCAGTGCTGATTAATCAGAAAGATATCGAGAAAGCTTCTGTTTCCGAGACTTTGTTTTCGGATCTTTTTAAGTCGAACTGCCCGGTAACTAACCAACCAGATTGGGCTTCGGTTACCGTAAGCTATACCGGTTCACCTATCGGTAGATCGGAGCTGCTCTCATACTTGTGTTCATTCAGGGGTCATCAGGGCTATCACGAAGAATGCGCCGAAAGAATTTTTTATGATTTATGGCGCTCTTTCAAACTTAGGAAGTTGTCCTTAGCAATGACTTATTTGCGAAGGGGCGGGTTAGATATCAACGTTTACAGATGTAGCGAGGACATATCGACTCTAGATATGTTGCCGCGCCGAATAAGACAATAAGCTTGTGTAAGCGATCTTGACATGAAAAGCGCTCTTCGTGTGTCATATTAAGTGGCGGTGAGAGAGGGATTCGAACCCTCGATACGTTGCCGCATACACGCTTTCCAAGCGTGCTCCTTAAGCCACTCGGACACCTCACCGTTTTGAACTTTCCACTGGTGCGAACGATAGCTCAAGAAGATTGCGCTTACAATAAGGCTGGGGTCAATTTTTTAGTTTATTGGGATTTTGAGTGCTTTTTAACCAATTGTGCCTGCGGCGTTAGGTGATATAAGATGAGGAGTTGAATTATTTTTTGATTAAAACCTATATTTTATTTTAGAGCTTTTTAGGACAATCTTATGAAAGAAATGACTATGGCTTCCAACGGAATTATTACAACTGTTTTCCTGTTGATTGGTGTTCAATTATACGCCCAAGATTGGTCGAGCTATGGGGGTGCCAATAGCTCTCATAAGTATTCGCCATTGGACCAAATTAACACTACAAATGTTAGCAGCTTGGTTCCCGCTTGGAGCTGGGATTCACCCGACAATATCACAGTTGCTGATAATATAGCGGCAGAAAATTATAGATCTATGCCGGCAGGATTTAAATCAACGCCTATTGCTATCGATGGAACTCTATACATTCCGACATCTTATGGTCGGGTTGCGGCACTAAACGCGGCAACGGGAGCGGAGATATGGACATTTGACACGGCAGCGTGGGAAAGTGGCCGGCCCACTAATTTAGGATTTAACACGCGTGGCGTCGGGTATTGGGCTAATAACAGTCAAAAGCGTTTGTTTTTTGGTACCAACGACTCTTATCTCTGGTCGATCGATGCAGAGACCGGATTGCCGGATCCCAAGTTCGGGCGGAAAGGAAAAATAGACCTTACTCAAGGTTTGGGCCGAGAAATAGACAGACTGCAGTATGGGGTAGTTGCTCCTCCGCTTGTAACAAATGACGTTGTAGTTGTTAATTCTGTGATTTTTGATGCTCCTAACAAAAAGGAAATGCCGCCGGGTCACGTCCGTGGCTTTAGTGCGGAAACAGGTGAGCTTCTGTGGATGTTTGAGACGATTCCTCAAAGAGGTCAGTTCGGGAATGAGACTTGGGAGGAGGATTCCTGGGAGTACACTGGGAACACCAATTCATGGACCATGATGAGCGCTGACGATGCGGCTGGTATTGTTTACATTCCGATAGGTACGCCAACGAATGATTGGTATGGAGGGCTCAGGAGAGGAGATAATTTGTTCGCGGAAAGCTTGGTTGCGGTAGACGCGCTGACAGGAGAAAGGATTTGGCATTTCCAAATGGTGCATCATGGAGTTTGGGATTACGACCTTCCAGCGGCCCCAACCTTAGTTGATCTCGTCGTGGACGGTAAAGAGATTAAGGCTGTTGCTCAGATATCTAAGCAAGGATTTACCTATGTATTCGATCGAATCACAGGGGAACCTGTTTGGCCAATCATTGAAAAAGAGGTGCCACAGAGTACTGTTCCCGGCGAGAAATTATCACTAACTCAGCCATTTCCGACAAAGCCAGCTCCTTTTGCGCTTCAAGGTATAAGTGATGAGACACTCATAAATTTCACACCGGAGTTACGACGCGCTGCATTGCAGCTTATCGAAAGGTTTGATTATGGGGCTTTGTTCACCCCGCCTAGCTTGCGTGGCACCATAAATCTGCCGGGTTGGGGAGGAGGGGGCTGGTGGACTGGTGCCGGATTCGATCCCGATACAGGCTTATATTATGTCCCAAGTGTATCGATTCCCATTGTAGTGCAGTTAGTAGAAGGAGGGTCGACGGATTCGGATTTTCCATACGTGCGAGGTGGGGTGAAAAGCGTTGGAGGGCCTGAAGGACTTCCTCTGACTAAGCCTCCTTATGGCAGAATTACAGCGATAAACTTAAATTCAGGAGAGCACGAATGGATGATTCCTCATGGTGAAGGTATTCGTAAAAAAATTATAGACATGGGAATTCTTGACCCCGGCCCAGTTGGAGGAGCAAGCCGCACGGGACCACTGGTCACCAAGACGCTTTTATTTCTTGCTCAGTCTGACAATGGTCGAAATGTGCTGCGTGCATTTGATAAAACGTCTGGAGAGACGATTACTGAAATAGAGTTGCCATTGCCGCCCTCCGCCGCGCCAATGACCTTCGCGGTATCAGGCAAACAATTCATTGCTCTTGCGGTTGGTGGCGGAGCTGATTCTCGGCTAATAACTTTGGCTTTGCCTTGAGTTTTATCAGCTAATTATGATTTTAAATCGGTTGTAATCAAAAACGCTGATTCAGCATGGATTGCTGTGTTAACATAGATAGTACGTTATGGTAGCCCTTACCGGGCCCTGCGCAATAGAAACTCGCAAACCCCGCCAGGCCCGGAAGGGAGCAACGGTAGTGAACTTTTTATGTGCCGCAGCCCGTCTGGTGAGCGCTGCCACCCTTTTTTGTCTCTGCGCTAGATGATTTAGTTCTCTATGCGAGTTGAGGTTGGCGATAGGCTTGTGTAATGAGCTATAAGGTTTTAGCCCGAAAGTGGCGGCCCACAAAATTCAGTGAGGTGGTCGGACAAGAGCACGTATTAAGATCGCTAATCTCGGCATTGGACAATGATCGTATTCATCACGCCTATTTGTTAGCTGGTACACGCGGCGTGGGGAAAACCACCCTTGCGCGAATTTTGGCGAGATGTCTTAATTGCGAATTAGGTGTTGGCTCAGAGCCCTGTGGACAGTGCAGCGCATGTACAGAGATTGAAGAGGGTCGATTTGTAGATTTAATTGAGGTTGATGCGGCTTCGCGCACGAAAGTTGAAGATACTCGCGACCTACTTGATAACGTTCAGTATCTTCCGGCTCGCGCACGTTTTAAGGTATACCTCATAGACGAAGTGCATATGCTTTCAACGCATAGCTTTAACGCCCTCCTGAAAACGCTCGAGGAACCGCCAGCTCATGTCAAGTTTATCTTCGCGACTACAGATCCCCAAAAATTGCCGGTCACTATTCTATCAAGGTGCTTACAATTCAATCTGAAGAACTTGGCTCCTGCAGAAATAACAGAATATTTAGCCGAGGTATTGGAGCAAGAGGGTGTAGAGTCTGATAAGAAAGCTTTATGGCAGCTGGCAACTGCCGCTAATGGAAGTATGCGTGACGCACTTACCCTTGCTGATCAAGGGATTTCTCATTGCACCGATAAATTTACCGAAGAAAACATAAGCGAAATGTTAGGAGTGCCGACGTCACAACAAGTTGTTGTGTTGCTTCGTGCAATGGCGACGAGGGACGTGAAGGAAGCTCTCTTAGTCATTCAAAAGATTGAGGACAAGGCCGTAGATTATATTAATTATCTTGATAATTTGCTTGCAGCTTTTCATCAGATAATGCTTGCGCAAGTGGATGTAGAGTTCATTAATGAGCACGGTGTAAATGCGGCAGAGTTTAAGCAACTGGCTAAGCTTTTTTCTGCTGAAGATATACAACTATATTATCAGCTTGGTTTGAAGGGGCGGAATGAAATGTCCTTGGCTTCGGTCGTGCGTTCAGCATTTGAAATGTTGATTTTAAGAATGATGCTTTTTTCACCAGCTTACTCAGAGTCTTCGGAAACACTGATAACTGATCCGGATGCCCAAAAAAAAAAGACTTAACAAATGAGGTTGGATACATTGAGGATGAGAGCAAACAGGTTAGGGAGGGCGTGGTTAGTTTAATTCCATCAGACTCGCAGGTGCCAAGTATTACAGAGCTACCCCTAGGTCTTGACACTTGGATTGATATATTTCATCAGTTGAACCTTAATGGTGTTGCCCAACGAGTATTCGCGAATGTGGAGTACAGAAGAAATCAAGACGGCGTTGAAATATTCTGTCTTGATCGCAGTCAAAGTGCAATTTATAACGAGGATTTGTTAGTAAAGTTCGAAGCTGCTTTGAGAGAATTTTTTGGTTATAAAATGAATGTTCAAGTATTCGTTTCTGACGTAGAATCCGAGACTCCAGCAGGTTATAAGAAGCGATTACTGGATGAAGCGAATGC
>MDTG01429176.1_pt1 | contig 11452 bp, 9 predicted proteins | sample 811421 | NCBI WGS metagenome assembly MDTG01 (sample SAMN05326645, study PRJNA326480) | marine metagenome | isolation source: seawater | place: Pacific Ocean: South East | collected 2011
CAATGTTTGAGATGACGAAATTAATTTCTAATCACCTGAGCTGAGCACACTGTCAGTTAGCGGGGGCTGATTTTACATTAGAGTTGGTCCCTGCGAAGGTTTAATGAGAGGTAATTAGTGGCTGGTAGCGATTGTCGAGCGCCATTGATGAGGCCGTTTAAAGCAGTGCGGGCCCACGACGAGCATGCGGCGGAGGTGGCTTCGCCACCGTATGACGTTCTATCCCTAGAAGATGCCAAGAATTTAGCTCAAAATAAAAATAGCTTTGTTCGAGTATCTAGAGCAGAGGTGGATTTTGGGATGAATATCGATCCTTACAGTGATCGGGTTTATGAAAAGGCCGCTAGTAATTTTAGGGATTTATTACATCGTAAGGTGCTTTTGGAAGATAGCCATCCGTCGTATTACATTTGGCAAATGAAGATGGCTGGGTTCGCGGTTATCGGAGTAGCTGGAGCTGTTTCCCTAGAAGGCTATGATCATGGTTGTGTCAAGAAACATGAGCTGACTCGACCCCAAAAACAAGCAGACCGGGTTAAGCATATAGAATCTGTTGGAGCTCATACAGGACCAGTAATGCTGACCTACCGTGACTCTGATAAAATTGAGCAAATAATTAAAATGGTCATGCGAGAAGAGAGTGTTTATGAGAACCTTTGTCTTTGGGGAGTGTCTCACAAACTATGGCGGTTAAGTGACACAAGTTTGATTGATGAAATGACAGACGCTTTTGGAGACGTATCAACGCTTTATATTGCAGATGGCCATCATCGGTCTGCAGCTGCCTCAGAATTGGCAAAAAAGAGAAGAGAATTAAAACATGAGGATTTTTCTAGTCAGTGCTTTTTGGGAGTGGCGATACCGGTTAGTCAAGTGAAAATACTTGCCTATAATAGAGTGGTCCGGGACCTCAATGGGTATACCATAGACCAACTTTTAACCAAGTTATCTGAAAATTTTTTGGTAACAAAAGACAGGCATGGCTTTGTCCCGGAACATGTAATGACATTTGGTCTATATGTTGGCGGGTCTTGGTATAAACTTAAGTTGCGAGATTTGCCCACCTCTAGTGTGCACCCCGAAAATAATCTTGATGTTAGTTTACTTTCAAAATTCATACTTAAGCCTTTATTAGGCATTTCTGACTCCAGAATAGACGATAGGATTGAATTTGTCGGAGGCGTTGGGGGATTGGCTGAATTAATGAAAAGAGTTGATAGTGGGGAAATGGCATGTGCTTTCTCGCTGTTTCCAACCAAGATAGATGATTTGCTGGTAGTCGCAGACTCAAATCGTCAAATGCCACCAAAGTCAACTTGGTTTGAGCCTAAATTAGTAGATGGACTTTTGTCCATGAGGCTGGGTTGATTGAAACGGATGGTAGAAAATTAAATTAGTCTCTTACAAAAAAACTTTGTGTTAGCCTCCCAAATAGATAAATCTCAGTTTGATAAATTAGGGTTTTTTATTATTCGCCGAGCGGTAAGTTCAGTGCTAACTTCTCGTATGATGGGTATTGCGAGAGACCATTTAGCGAGTAGACGACTCCCATTTGAACTAGAAACTGATGTTGGTTACCCTGGGGCTCCCGATAATTCTTCAACGGTGGGAGGAGGTACTATCCGCCGACTATTGCAGGCCTATGATAGAGATCCTGTTTTTTCTGAATGGGCATGTTCCGATAAAGTGAGAATCATACCAAGTATTTTGTTAGGGACCGACGTTGTAATGCTATCAAGAGCTCACCACAATTGTATTATGACCAAGCAGCCTATGTTTTCCAGTGAGACAGGATGGCACCGTGATATTCGATATTGGGCTTTCAAACAGCCGGATTTAATTTCCATCTGGTTAGCATTAGGTGGCGAGAATTCTGAAAATGGAAGTCTGAAAGTTATTCCTGGATCACACAAAATGAAGTTCGATAATAGTTTTTTCAACGAAAAAGGGTTTTTTAAAACCAGCTGTAATAGGGAACTTGTATCCAGAAAAATTGATATATCATTGAATCAAGGTGATTTATTGGTTTTCCACTGTAGAACTTTGCATTCAGCAGGATGGAATCGGGGATCATCAGCAAAGTTGTCTTTGGTGTTTACCTATTATCACCCGTCAAATCTTCCCGTTGTAGGCACCCGTTCGGCAAGTATTGATCCGATACAAATCGGTTAAATATCGACTTTAATTTAATTATGTCTTTTTAGATCAACTTTAGAACATTCTCGGGTGGTCGACCAAGCACCGCTTTTTCACCCCGAATTATTATAGGCCTTTCTATAAGAATAGGATGTTTAGAGAGAGTTTCAATCCAGCCCTCTCGATCTAGTGAAAGTGATTTTAAGTTCTCCTTATAGAAGGTTTCATTTTTTCGAATTATGTCGATAGGTTCTTTATTTAATTTTTGTAGGATTAGTGAAATTTCTTCTTTTGTAGGAGGTTTTTTTAAATACTGCACAATTTTTGGTGAAATTCCATTCTCCTGGAGAATATCCAAAGCTTTCCGACTTTTGGAGCACCTAGGGTTATGGAAAATTACCACCTCTTTTTTAATCATTTTATGCCTATCCCGTCATTTGTTTAGTGTTTTTGAGATAATTTCTCTGGTGTCTTTGGAAAGAGACGAGTTGTTAAATATTGACAATAAGGCCTTCTTTGCTGAAGCCCACCTTTGAGCATCAAATCTCTGGCATCTATCGAACCCTCGGCTAATTCTAGCAGCAACTTGTGGATTTATTGAGTCCAGTACAATAATTTGTCCTGCTAGGAATCTGTAACTATGACCATTTTTATCATGAAATTGCAGGTGGTTAGAGCTAAAAGTCCTGAGAAGAGAGTATACCTTATTAGGATTTGTGTGGTTGAAAGCCTCGTGCTGAGTGAGTGATTTCACCACCTCGAGAGTTTCCGAGGTTCGAGCTGCTGCTTGAACTGACAACCATTTGTCAACAGCAGATGGTTCACTACGCCATCTTTCGTAAAAACTATCTAAGGCCCATTTTTTTTTAGGTGAATCGGTATTAACAAGGGCCGAAAGGGATGAAATAGTATCTGTCATATTATCTGATTGTTTGAATTGCTCCACGCAAATTGAAAGGATATCTGGGTCGCCTAATTCCATTAGATAATGCAAACACATGTTTTTAAGGGATCTACGGCCAGCACTAATCGGATCTGGCTGGTATGGACCAGAGGAGGAGTTTGAGTCATATATTGCAAGTAATGATTTCTTGTAATTTTCTGCTATTTTTTTTATCAGACTTGTTCTTGATAAATGTAGGACCTCAGGGTCAACTTGTTCCATTTTTTCTGCTAAAAACAATTCGGAAGGAAGGGAGATAACTTCCGCAGTAAAAGCCGGGTCTTTTTTGCTATTAAACAGAATATGTTCGAGAGCATCAAAAAACTGCTTCGGGTAACTCGCTTCTAAACTAGATTTAATTCTTTCTACATTTTTGAGAATCACCCCAGTGGCTAATATTTGACTTGCCTCCCACCTATTAAATGTATCTGTATCATGAGTCATTTGGTGCGTTAGGGTGGCTGACTCATAGGGGAATTCAAGTAGCACAGGTGCTGAGAAATTACGAAGAATCGATGGAATTGGTTTTCTTGGGATATTATGAAATTGAAATGTCTCCTTTTGTTTTGTCATCGACAAAATATGAGTTTTTTTCCCTACCGAGGCACCATTTAAAGAGGATGTTAGTTCTTTTCCATCTTGATCGATTAGTCCTAGAGTCACAGGGATATGAAGTGGAGTATCAATTTCGAAGTTGTGGCCAGGTAAAGACTGCTCCAGGGTAATTTTATAAATTTGAGAACTTGGGTCATAAAATTCTTCTGCCGATATGGTTGGTGTTCCTGGCCTGTCATACCAAAGTTTGAATTGTGTTAAATCCTCTCCCGAGGCATCCGCAATACAGTCTACAAAGTCTTCTGTTGTAACGGCGCAGCCATCATGTCGTTCAAAGTACAAACTCATTCCTCTGAGAAAGTTTTCTTTGCCAACTAAGGTATGGAGCATCCTAACTACTTCCGCTCCTTTCTCGTATACCGTGGCTGTATAAAAATTATTAATCTCGAAATACGATTGTGGTCGAACCGCATGGGCCATGGGACTAGCGTCTTCAGGAAACTGTACCCCACGCAGATTACGGACTTCTTGGATTCGTTGAGTCGCTCTGGAGTACCTGTCTGCTCCATACTCCTGATCCCTAAATACAGTTAGCCCTTCCTTTAATGAGAGTTGAAACCAATCCCTACAGGTGACCCGATTGCCTGTCCAATTGTGAAAATACTCATGGGCAATTACTCTATCTATAAACATGTAATCTCGGTCTGTGGAAAGTTCGGGTTCTGCTAGAATATATTTTGAATTAAAAATATTTAACCCTTTGTTCTCCATGGCCCCCATATTGAAATCGTCAACAGCCACTATCGAGTATTGTTCGAGGTCTATTTCTAGGTTAAATTCTTCCTCGTCCCATTTCATGGCATTTTTAAGTGCAAGCATGGCAAATTGACATTGTTTGGTTCGACTAGGTTCTGCAAAAATTTTTAGAGAGATATGTCTCCCTGACATTGTTGTGAAGGAGTCTTCAATCTTTGACAATTTTGCAGCCACCATGGCGAAAAGGTAGCAGGGTTTTGGGAATGGATCCTCCCATGTAGCCCAATGCGTCTGACCCTTTCTCCCCTTGTCGATTAAGTTTCCGTTTGACAAAAGCACAGGATAATCTTCTACGTTTGCCCAAATAGTTGTTCTAAATTGAGCCATAATGTCTGGCCGGTCCAAATAAAACGTAATTCTCCTGAATCCTTCTGCCTCACATTGGGTAAAATATCCGCTTTTAGAGAAGTATAGGCCGGATAATGTTGAATTATTTCTTGGGTCAACCTCAACCAAAGTCTCTAAAACGAAAATTTTTGGAACATTGAACACAACTAATTCGTCATCCAAGTATTCATATTCATGCGTTTCTAACCGGTTCTTGTCAAGAGAAATCTCTTTCAAATTTAAGCCAACCCCATTAAGTCTTAGGTGCTTATTTTGAGTGCAAGTAGTGTTGTTTTCTGAAATCGTCAGTACTGATTTCACAAGGGTTTTCTTGTTTTGAATTTCTATACCTAAATTAACGGTTTTTATAGTAAATTGGGGAGGTTGGTAATCTTTAAGTAACGTTGGGGTTCTATTAGATGATGACATAATTGAATTCTGGTGGATTTTGAATTAAACGAGGTTGCTCCACATCTATTTTATATCTAAAATGATAGTTAAGGTTAAAAAACAGATCTTTATATATTAGAGGGGATAAGCACATGCGGTTGACCGATGAACAACTGAGGCAGTTTGATGCAGATGGTTATTTGCTTTTTGACCAATTGTTTACGCAAGAGGAGATCGACGCATTAAACTTCGAGGTTCCCCATTTGTATGCGCAGAATCGAAAAGAAAATATGAGGGAAAAAAGCGGTGAGGTTCGAACCAATTTCGGTGCTCACATGTACAACAATACATTTGCTAAATTAGCTAGGCATCCTCGCTTGGTGAATCCAGTAGTACAAATCCTTCAGGAAAAGGTTTACATGCATCAGTTTAAAATTAATGGGAAAGCGGCTTTTACCGGAGATGTGTGGCAGTGGCATCAAGATTTTGCAACATGGCACAATGATGATGGTATGCCAGATGCGAGGGCGATGAATATAGCCATATTTCTGGATGAAGTAAACGAATTTAACGGTCCGTTAATGTTTATTCCGGGTAGCCATAAAAAGGGTGTGTTAGATGCTTTTCATGATACCGTAACCACCAGCTACCCTCTTTGGTGCTGTGATGAGGATACCGTAAAAAAATTAGTTGATCGGGGTGGTATAGTTGCGCCAAAAGGAAAGGCTGGGACAGCTTTGGTTTTCCACGGATGTATGGTGCATTCATCCAGCAGCAACTTGTCGCCGTGGAGTAGGCGGGCGGTGTATCTTAGTCTGTGCGCAGTTTCGAATCATATTCGTAAGCATACTCGCCCAGAATTTAAAGCGCACAGGGATTTTACTCCTATAGAGTGTTTGGAAGATGACTGTCTTTTAGATGATGACCTGAAGGTGTCCCTTCCCTGGATGGAAGATACTGAGGCTGTTGCGGGCTAGAGGCTATTAAGGATGAATCTATTTAGTAAGCTAGTTACGCTAGAGGAAAATCAAAGCCCCCTTAGGGTGGCCCTGGTGGGGGCAGGAAAGTTTGCGTCAATGTACCTGGCCCAACTTCCTAAAACTCCTGGGGTCCACTTGGTAGGAATAGCCGATTTATCCCCGGATAATGCACGAGAAAACTTGAAGCGAGTAGGCTGGGATGTCCAACAATTTAGTGCCAGATCCCTAGACGAGGCGTGTTTACAAAGAACGACTCATGTTGGTGATAATTGGGAGGAGCTAGTAAAACACCCAAAAGTGGATATAGTTATTGAGGCTACGGGCAACCCAATTGCGGCTGTCTCGCACGTTCTTCTGTCGATCCAAAACGGGAAGCATATTGTCATGGTTACAGTTGAGGCAGACGTTTTTTGCGGTCCTTATTTGAAGCAAAAAGCAGATTCTGCCGGTGTGGTTTACAGTTTGGCATATGGTGACCAGCCAGCATTAATATGTGAGTTAGTTGATTGGGCTCGAGCTTCTGGCTTTACCGTTAAAGCTGCTGGAAGAGGTCACAAGTGGTTGCCAAAGTATAAGCAATCCACTCCGGATACGGTATGGAATTACTGGGGAGTCACAGAAGATAATGCAAAGCTTGGGGGGTTAAATCCGAAAATGTTTAACTCTTTTCTAGATGGATCTAAGCCAGCAATAGAAAGCACGGCGGTTTGCAATGCCACCGGCTTGAAACCAGCAGTCGGTGGTTTGACTTTTCCTCCTGGTAGTGTGGAAGACATCCCAAATTTAATGAGATTGAAGAGTGAAGGAGGAGTCTTGTCTCATGATGGTCAGGTTGAAGTAATCTCATGCTTGAATGAGGATGGTACAGAAATACCATATCACATTAGGCAGGGAGTTTGGGTGGTCTTTGATGGCGATACAGAATACGTTAAGAGGTGTTTTGGTGAGTATCACACCTTGACTGATGATTCTGGACGTTATGGGTGTATGTATAAAAGGTGGCATCTGATTGGTCTAGAGGTTGGCATATCTGTGGCATCGATTGGACTTAGAGGAGAGCCAACAGGCTGTCCTATAGTGTTTGAGGGTGATGTGGTTGCAGAAGCTAAGCGAGACCTAGTGGCAGGAGAAACATTAGATGGTGAGGGGGGTTATACAGTCGTTGGGCAGCTTATGCCTGCTGCAAATTCAATAGCAAAGAATGCATTACCTCTAGGCCTAGCGCAGGGTTGGAAGTTAAAAAATTCAGTGCAGGCTGGCGACATAGTGTGTTGGAGCGATGTGTCGTTTGATGAAAATAATGTTGCGGTAAGATGCCGTAAAGAAATGGAAAAAACTTTTGAGTGACTGTTGAGTTGGTGGGTATTTGTATATAAAAGTCCCTAAGGAAACGTCAGCTTTATACCTCTGGTAGTTCTAGCCTAATAATTGCAAAGATGGGAAGGTAAGAGTGTCTCTTATAGACGAAATAAATAGTAAACTAATGTTGCCGGTCATTGGGGCGCCTTTGTTTATAATAGGAAATCCTGATTTGGTGGTAGCACAGTGTACGTCTGGCGTCATTGGGTCATTTCCCGCGCTAAATGCTCGCCCAAAAGGAGAGCTGTATCTGTGGCTACAGAAAATAGAAACAGAACTCAAAAGTTACAAAAAAAATAATCCGAACGCTAGGGTGGCTCCTTATGCAGTTAATCAAATTATTCATAAATCGAATAGAAGACTTGATCATGATGTTGAGGCATGTGTTAAGTTCAAAGTTCCCATAGTAATTACCAGTCTAAGCGAACCAAGCGATGTGGTCACCAGTGTTCACGATTATGGAGGACATGTTTTCCATGACGTGATTTCAATAAGGCATGCCGAGAAAGCCCTAGAGGCTGGGGTAGATGGGCTTATATTAGTCGCGGCGGGAGCAGGCGGTCATGCAGGAATACTTAGTCCTTTTGCCATTATTCGAGAAGTTAGACATTTTTTTAGTGGGCCGATAGCGTTATCTGGGGCCATTACTGATGGAGCAGGAATATTGGCGAGTCAGGCTATGGGTGCTGATTTTGCGTACATGGGGACCCGATTTATAGCAACCGATGAGGCTAAGGCAGCAGAGAAATATAAGAAAATGATCATTGATAGCCAGGCCAAAGATATTCTATACACGCCATTTTTTACGGGGGTCCATGGAAATTACCTTAGGAAAAGCATATCCGCAGCAGGGCTAAATGTGGAGGATGTCCTCGGTGGGGATAAAACTTTAATGGATTTTGGTGAAAAAAGGGAAAGACTAAAAACATGGAAAGACATATGGGGTGCCGGGCAAGGGGTTGGAAATATTAGCACAATATTATCCACAAAGCAGTTAGTTAAGAATCTAGCGCAGGAGTATCGCATTGCAAACGAAAGTTTGTCTGGGCATGGTTTTCATGATTTGGGCGCCTTGTAAAATGCCGCAATACGTATATTCCATGAGTGGTGTTAGTAAGCTTGTCCCTCCCAAAAAAACGATTTTAAAAAATATCAGTCTTTCGTTCTTTCCAGGAGCAAAGATCGGAGTTCTTGGTGTCAATGGGTCAGGAAAGAGCAGTTTACTAAACATTATGGCTGGTATAGATAAGGAATTCGAAGGCGATGCAAGGCCCATGAAAAATATACGAATCGGTCACTTTGCTCAGGAGCCTGTTTTAGACAAAAACAAGACAGTTCGGGAAACAGTTGAAGAGGGGCTAGGAGATATATTCGCCGCTAAGGCGCGCTTGGAGAAAGTGTATTCAGCTTATGGTGAGCCAGATGCTGATTTCGAAAAGTTGTCGGAAGAACAGGCCAAGTTAGAGGAAATAGTCAACTTAGCAGGATCAGATGTCGAGCATCAATTAGAAGTAGCGGCTGACGCTCTCCGACTCCCTGCTTGGGAGGTTAATGTGGATAAGTTGTCTGGTGGCGAAAGAAGGCGCGTGGCTCTTTGCAGGCTATTGTTATCTGCGCCGGATATGCTTTTACTAGATGAACCTACAAATCATTTAGATGCAGAAAGCGTGGAGTGGTTAGAGCAGTTTTTACATCGATTTAGCGGGACAGTCGTAGCTATTACCCATGACAGATATTTTTTAGATAATGTTGCGGAGTGGATTCTTGAGTTAGATCGAGGCGAGGGAATCCCTTGGAAGGGAAATTACTCATCGTGGCTAGTTCAAAAAAACAAGCGTTTGTCTATCGAGGTCAAACAAGAGTCGGCAAGAATAAAAACCATTAAGAGAGAGTTAGAGTGGCTACGAGAGAACCCCAAGGCGCGACGGGGTAAGAGTAAAGCTCGAATTAGTCGATTTGAGGAATTATCGTCGTATGATTATCAAAAACGTAATGTTACCCAGGAAATATTTGTTCCGGTGTCAGACCGGTTGGGTAATGACGTTATTCGAATAGAGAATTTGTCGAAAAGCTATGATGGAAAGGTTTTATTAGACAGATTAAATTTAACAATTCCGGCTGGTGCAATAGTAGGAATAATTGGGCCGAATGGTGCAGGTAAAACGACCCTTTTTCGGCTTATTACAGGTATGGAGGCTCCAGATTCTGGAAATATTGATATAGGTAAAACTGTCAAATTGGCTTATGTAGATCAGAGTCGCGATATTTTGGATGATAGTAAAAGTGTCTGGACTGTTATTTCAAATGGGCAAGATGTTATCAAGGTTGGAAAGTTTGAAATGCAGTCTAGGGCTTATGTTAGTCGATTTAATTTTAAGGGGGTTGATCAACAAAAACTGGTCAAGGATCTGTCTGGAGGAGAAAGAGGGAGATTGCATTTAGCCGTCACTTTAGCCGAAGGAGCTAATGTTCTACTCCTGGATGAGCCCTCAAATGACTTGGATGTAGAAACTCTCAGAGCTCTGGAAGATGCGCTTTTGGAATTCGCTGGAACAATTTTGGTTACATCTCATGATAGATGGTTTCTTGATAGAATATGCACCCATATATTGGCATTTGAGGGGAATTCAGAGGTATATTTTTTTGAAGGAAACTATCAAGATTATGAGGAAGACAAACTTAAGCGTTTAGGTGAAAGCGAGGTAGGTCCAAAGAGGGTTCATTTTAAATCTTTGAAAAGTTAAACTAAGTCTCATTGCTTAACCACGACCTATATATGGCATTTTGGTAGCCATAATTGTCATAAATTGAATGTTAGTATTCAACGGCAGATTTGCGATATGCAAAACAGCTTCTCCCACTTTTTTGGCATCCATCATGGCTTCAGGTTTTATGGTTCCATCTGCTTGAGGTACTCCTTCCGCCATTCTTGCAGCCAGTGGCGTCATTGCGTTGCCTATGTCGATTTGGCTACATGCGATATCATGGGCTCTTCCATCCAGAGATGTGCTTTTAGTGAGTCCAGTTACAGCATGTTTGGTGGCTGTATATGGGGCTGAATTTGGCCTCGGGGCATAAGCAGAAATGGATCCATTGTTTATTATCCTTCCCCCTTTGGGATCTTGGTCTTTCATTAATTTAAAGGCTTCTTGGGTGCAATAGAACATACCACTAAGATTAATATCAACGACTTTCTTCCAAAGGTCTATTTCTATCTCTTCAAGAGCAACCCCTGGCGCACTAATACCTGCGTTATTAAATAAAATATCTAGTCTTTTGTATTGATTAAAAGTTTTTTGAAATAACTCCCTAACAGATCTGGGGTCAGACACATCGGTGGCTACTGCAATGGCCCGGTTATTCCGAGAAGGAAGTTTGTTAATTACATTGTTCAGATTATTTAGTCTGCGGCCAGCCAGGACAACATTATAGCCATCGTTAAACAGCGCAACAGCTGTTGCCTCTCCTATTCCACTTCCTCCGCCAGTAATTATGGCTACTTTTTCGTCAGTTTTCATTTTCTACCTTTTTTTTACATCAAAACCAAAAAATTTTTCATTAGACGTATAATGGCCGTTTGGTTTTAAAACCCACGACACTCATGTATTCTACTCTCATAATGAAAATTAAGTTAATGGTGATTAACATATAATCATAGGTTAAATAAATGCACGAAATATTTTATAAATATATCTGGGTTCTTCAAGTATTTATAACAGTATTTTTTACATTGCTGTTGGCCGTCCTATTAAATAAGGCAATTAGACATTTTTTGCGTAAGGCAGAGCTAACTCAAAACATTCTGGATGATGTTCTATTAAATTCAATGGCTGGCCCCGCCAGATGGTTGATATGGGTTATTGGCCTTTATTTTGCTACCTATATTGTTGGAAAACAAACAGAGGCGCCAGTTTTTGATGTTATAGAAAGTGTCAGAAATTTGGCA
>MDTG01114007.1_pt1 | contig 11451 bp, 10 predicted proteins | sample 811421 | NCBI WGS metagenome assembly MDTG01 (sample SAMN05326645, study PRJNA326480) | marine metagenome | isolation source: seawater | place: Pacific Ocean: South East | collected 2011
AACTAGTACTTAAGTTTTTTGGTCTTTTGAACGGAACAATTGCACCTAAAGTTCTGGCGATTTTTGAAATTTTTTCACTATCGGTTGAAACTATAGTTTTAGTTAAAAGTTTTGATTTATTTGATTGTTCAATTGTATATTGAATTAAAGGTTTACCATTTAATTTTTTAATGTTTTTATTTTTTATTCCAACCGAGCCTCCTCTTGCTGGTATAATTCCTAATATCCTCATTTTTTTCTTATTAAAAATAAATCATCAACCACTTTTTCTATTTTATTATTCTTAAAATTTTTATTGATTTTAATAATTTGATTTTGGTTATGAAGTACATTAAATTTATTGAAACCTTCTAACTTCGTTTGATACAATTTATCCTCACCGATAAATATTTTAAATAAATTTTTCCTAAAACTTTGATATTTAAGCTTGATAAGAGGTAATTTATTTAAATGCTTAATATTATCAGGATTATTGTTAATAATTTTCTTTATGGAAGTTACAATTATTGTAAAAGGATTTTCATTAAAATTAAAGCAATCATATAACTCTTTTACAATTTTGTTATTTTTCAATTTAAACTTTTCTTTTGAAATAAAATCGATAATTTCATCATCATTATCAATTACAAAACTGCATTTTTGTGGTAACACTGTTAAGTAATTTTTATCAAATTTATTATGCATAAATGAAATTGATTTTTTTCCCAACATATAAGCTTCTACGCCAGTTGTACAATCAGAATGAATCATAATTTTTGATGCTAATATCCAGGGTATCGAAGAATATTCTTTTGAAACATAAAAATTTTTAAATCCATGTAAAACTTTTTTATATGTTTCTTCATTTTCTTCAGGATGAGGCCTGATAACAACCTTAAAATTTTTGTTAATCAATTTCTTAATTAGATCAGCAAAATATTGAATTTTAATTTTGTCATTTTTGATTAATGATTCAATATTTTTAAATCTTTTTGCATAGTTATTAATTATAAATTCATCTCCTCTAATATTGTTACCGAAACTCATGTTAGTATTAATCAAAATAAATTCATTATAATTCTTACTAATAATTTTAACCGTTTGATCATATAAGAAATTATATTCTTTTTTTAATAACTCAAATCTTGGATGACCAGAAATAATACATTTAGTATTTGATTCATTGTTATCACTAACCAAGTTGTTTTGGTATTTCCCCCAAAAAAAAACTAACTGGGAAAACTTAAATAAAATTTTTGAATATCTATTTCTCAATGTACTTCCATCTTTAAAATCAACAGCTCCTTCTTCATCAAGACTTATTATGATTCCATTATTAATTTTAATTTTTTCATAGATTTTTTCAGAATTATCCATGTGATAACCTTTATCTATATATAAAAAGTTCCTAAATTTTGATACTAATAAATTGATATTACTCTTTGTTCCTAGAAAACAATTATACCCATGGGAAGCTAAATAGTTACATAAAACTAGTTTATATAACAACTCTCTTTTTGAAATTTCAATTGGAATTAGTACGTCCATCCATTATCATCCTTGACATCATTAACTAATTTTAAAATCTTAAGTCCAGATTCAAAATCATTTTCAATGAATTTTTTTTCATTAACATTTTTGATTAAATATTTCATTTGAGATAAATACATATCATTTCTATCAAAATTTTCTAAATGATTTGAATAAGTGAGGCCATTTTTATCAAAAACCTCGATTTTAGAATTCAATAAATTATAAAATAAAGTTTGATTTTCACCAATGATTTGACCTGATCTTTGAGGAAACTTTTGTATATAATCTAATCTAATACTACCAATAGCATTGTGCTTCTTGAATTTTATAATAATTTCTGCTAAGTCTTCTGAGTCAGAATTAATTGAAGATAATTTTCCAAAAAAAGATTTATAATCAATAAAATCTCCTAGAAGTGAGTAGGTGAAGTCAATTTCATGTGTTAAATCTAGTAAAACTCCTCCACCTAAATGTTTATTAGCACTATAACCCTTTGAGTAATCCTCATTTGGATGCCAATCTGGCAAATATTGACCTACCATTGATCTTATTGAATAAACTTTACCAAAATCAATTGAGCTTATTATTTTTTTAATTTCTGAATGTAAGGGATGAAATCTTAAATTGAAACCAACCATAGAAATTAAATTTTTACTTTTAACTTCAGGAATTAAGGAGCTTAACACATTATAATTAATTCCTATAGGTTTTTCTACAAAAAAATTTATAGAATTTTCAACTACAAAACTTATTATATTTTGTTGAACTGATGGAGGAGAGGAAATAATAGCTAAATCCATATTTAATGATTTAATCTTATCTAAATCATTTATAACTACAATTTCATTAAACTCTTCACTTAGAGGATTATTTCTGACTCTGAAAGCATAAAAATTAGAATTTGGAGAAATTAATTTTAAGTTTTTAAAATGACGTTGTCCAATTGATCCAAGTCCAAAAAAAATTATATTCATTTTCTTAAATTTTTTGTAATTAAACGATATTTTTCAGTATTAAATTTACAATGAAAAAAGGTTGGTGTCTTAAAATCCCAGGAATTAATTTCACTATTAAACTCAGATTGATCAATAATAGTTTTAGAGCTAAACCCAATTGATTTAAAAAGATTTTTCCAAGAAGTCTGAGAGGGTACTAAAATTTCATTTCTAAATTTTTCATTACCAATATATTCTGAAATACTACCATAACATTCATCGCTCATGTAAATTATTAAGATTGGTAAATTCATTTCAATTATAGACATAAGCTCTCCTAAATAATATTTAATTCCACCATCTCCAATACAACATATTGTTGGAAAGCCCTCAATTGAAACTCCAATAGCTTGAGGAAGCGAAATACCCATATTTCTACCATTACAGCTTCCAATAAATTTTTTACTTTTATCAGCTTTAAAAACTACTTCTCCTACGGTACAAAAAAATCCAGTGTCTAAAATTAGACAAAATGATTTTTTTAATTTATTCAATTGATCAAAGATATTTGCTGGCAACCAATTTTCAGATTTTATATACTTTTCTAATCTTTTATCATACTTAGCTGCAAAATCAAAAAACCAGTTGCTTTTTAATGAAATTTCACTAACGATCTTTAAGAAATCTGAGTCATCAACTTGAATAGAATAATTAGAATTATAAAAGTCGAGCATGTAAAATTTAGAAAAATCTTTGTCACTTAAAATTTCTTCCTTTACCAAACCGATTGTAATTATAAAATCTGATTTTTTAATTAATTCTTCGGATGGTAAAATTTTTTCATCAACACCGGTAAATATTCCATAAGAGTTAACTTTATTTTCGTCACATATTCCTTTGGCTTTAACAGTAGTAAGTACTGGTAAGTTTAATAAATTAATTTGGGACTTACTTTTAAATTTTTTAACTGAGGAACCCAAAATCAATAATGGGCGGCTAGAATGTTTTAATTTATTTAGAAACGGCTTAATTGAAGTAGATTTTTTAGGTTTTAAACTAGAATGCACTTTCAAGTTTGAAAAATTTTTATTTGCTAAGAAAAAATGTTTTAATCCATTGGTATCATTATTTAAGCCAATACTACTATAGTACTCATCTATATTAAAAAATGAAAAAAGTTTAACATTTATAGAGTTTAAGATTTTTAATTGATTGATTTTTTTGTGAAATTTTATATCACAAATTTCATCATCATAATCCTCAGAGAAAGAAAAGCACTCATACTTTTCAAAATAACAACCTGAAATTCCTGAGAACAAATTTGTAAAGCCTGGTCCTTTTATAGAAACGCATAGAGCTTTTGAATCATTATTAAAAAAATTATATGTACCACTTGCTAGTGCAGCAACTGATTCATTAGAAACGTCATAATATTTTAGACCTCTTGAAATTAATTCATTTATAAACTTATAAGAAATACCGCTTCCCGAAATTCCAAAAACTACTTTGAAATTATTTTTAACCAATAAATCAGAGAGTTTTCTAATATGATTCATTAAAAAATTCTTTAATTCTTTTTGCGGAAAAATCAAAAACTATTTCAAGAGATTCAGGACTGAAACCCCCAATATGAGGTGTAATTATTAAATTATCATTACTTTTTGCATAATTAATCAAAGGATGATTATTAATATTTGGCTCCCCAATTAATACATCTAAACCTGCACCTCCAATTAATTTATTTTTAAGCATATGTAATAAAAAATTTTCATCGAGTACTTCTCCACGACTTGTATTAACTAATACTGCTGATTTTTTTAATAATTTAAGCTTACTTTCACTTAATAAATTTGTTGTTTGGTTATTTAATGGAACATTTATTGAAACAAAATCAGAAATAGAAAGTAACTCATCAATATCACAATACTTTATTTTATATTCCTCATTAATCTCATTTAGATCGTAGCCTATAACATTCATACCAAAACCATTAGCATATTTTGACATCCATCCTCCAATTCTTCCACATCCAATTATTCCTAGAGTTTTTCCTTTGAACATTAAGCCTGGAAAAATATTTCGATCCCAATTATAATCCATGACGTGATTAAAAGCTGAAGTCAATTTTCTAGCTACAGACATTAACAGCAACCAAGTGTGTTCTGCAGCAGCTGTCAAACCAGCAGTTACATGTTTTTGATCAGCTAAAGTGTATAATGGTATATTGTTTTGGTCTAAATATGTTTTATTAATATGGCTAAAACCTGTGGTGGCTGTTATAAATAGTTTTAGATTTTTTGCTTTAAAAAGTCTTTGTTTGCTAAACTCTACTTTCATGTATGCATCAAAAATAACTTGACAGTCTGAAATGTAATTATCTACGTTTACCTCATCATTAGCATTAATAATAACAAAATCTAACAACATTTTTTCCAAGAACTCAAGATGAGATTTAGGTCCCAGGTAAAGGATTTTATTTTTCATTGTTTAATAAAAAATTGATTAAATCATATTCAAATTTGGTATCAATATCAATTGACCTTTCAATTGGCATGATATGAATTCCCCAATTGCCTTTGTAAAGATGTTTAATATCAAGCTTATCTCTTTTCCATGCAAAAATTGCAGGCGTAATGTTATAAACTTTAGGAGCATCTTGTCTTCTATGTACAACGGGGTTAGGAAACTTGACTAAAGAATAATAATCATTTGATTTCTTCTCAATCATATTAAAATATGGATTTCTATCTGACTCATAAACAGTAACTAAAGTGTCCATATTTTTATCGGAATGTAATTTTATTATAGATTCTTCAATATCATTTGCTTTTCTTAAAGGAACACCTATGTCTAAATCTACTATAATATCTGGATAAAAATTTTTTTTGTTTTCATAAAACTCCACAAGGTGTTTTATTGCATCAACTTTAGGAGTATTATCTTCTGCTAAACTATCAGGTCTAATATATCCATTATTGTCATATCCTAAATTTTTTGTGATTTGTAAAATATCTTTGCTATCAGTTGATATAGCAATTTCATCAATTAATTTACAATTTGAAGCACAATCTAGAGTATATTTTATGAGTGGTTGACCCATCAGTTCTAACAAATTTTTACTTTTTAGACCTTTTGAATTTGCTCTAGCACAGATTGTAGCTAACACTTTCATTAATTTAATATGTAATTGTTTTATGAAATTTTAATTCTACATAACTTAGTATTTCAGCAATTTTTTCTCCACTATCACCTCTCCCAAATCTAAAATCTTGTTGAAATTTTTTTGAATTAATTGATGAAACTATAGCATTTTCGATTTGTTTAGAATCATGTTCTACATCAACTACATTATTACCTCTTTCTCTTTTATTTTGTCTAGACCCTATATTTACCACGGGAATTCCCAAGAAAGCTGACTCTCTTATTCCAACACTTGAGTTTCCAATTAGGCAAGATGAATTAAAAATTATTTTAAGAAAATCTGATGGCTCAATTCCCGTAGAAAAATATATTTTATTGTCTGGAAATTTTTCTCTAAAAACTCTAATACCTTTAGAAGTTCCACTTGAGCCAGAATCAATATTTGGCCATAACATAATTGTCTGCATATTAATATTGTTTATTGCATTTAATGTAATTGAAATTTGGTTAAATGATTCACTAAACTCAGTTGTGACTGGATGTTGTAAAACAACTAAATAATTTTTACTAAAATCTATGACTTTTCCAACTCCAGGATATTTTTCTCTAATATTGAAATCAATAGTTGGATTGTTTATAACATCTTTTGCAATATCAACCGACGGACACCCAGTATTAAATACGAAATCTGGATTTTCACCCAGTTTAATTACTCTTTCTTTAGATTCATCAGAACATGTCAAATGATAATCTGCTAATTTAGTTATTGAATGTCTAACTTTTTCGTCAATATTACCAGTTACTTCTCCTCCCTGGAGATGAGCTAAAGGGATATTCATATATGATGCTGCAATGGCTGTTGCTATTGTCTCATATCTGTCAGCAATAGTAACTACAATATCAGGTTTTATTCTATTAAAGACGCTAGATAATTCTATAATGCTTAGTCCAGTGGTTTTGGCTGATGAAACAATATTTTCACCATCCACAATTGAATAAACTTTATCAGTTACTTTAAATCCATCTTTTTCTATAAATTTAATTGCGTTTCCATATTTAGAAAGTAAAGCTGAAGCAGACACTACTAATTGTAATTCTAAATTCTTATGATCTTTTATCTTTTCAAGTGCTTTACGAACTCTACTGTAACTGGGTCTTGCGGTTACAACTACGCAAATTTTTCTTTTTTTCATTTTGAGAGATTTTTTTTATTTAAGAAATCCCATTTTTCAAGATTTGAGTTTAACTTCATCCCAATTATACTTTCAAAATCTTTTGCAGGAATACCCATTTTTCCAGGTTTTTTGATTCCAAATCACTAAATGTTATTTTATGACCTTTAAATAATTTTTTATTAACACAAAGTGATTTGCCAAACATATCTTTTAGTGTTGAAATGTTTTTTATATTCTTGGGTTCTGATTTTTTTAAACTTTCTTTTATTTGATTTACTCCAATAACTAAATTTTTAACTTGATCAATTGTTAATGATGATGATGAGTCAGGTCCAAACATAAATTTATCAAATGTTACATGGAACTCTAATATTTTTGCTCCTAAAGAGGTAGCTGCAAGGCATGCAAAAATATTACCTGAATGATCTGAAAAACCAATATCACAATTAAATTTTTTAATCATTTTAGGAATTTCAAACAGATTCCAATCCTTAGGAATAGTAGGATAGGATGTTGTACAATGAAGAATAGAAATATCTTTTTTTGATTTATTTAAAAAATTAATTGTTTCTTGAATTTCATCTGGAGAACTCATACCAGATGATAATATTATTGGCTTTTTTGTTTTTTTAATTGCTTCGAGCATTAAATAATTATTAACTTCTCCTGATCCTATCTTATATCTTTTAACTCCAATTTTTTCAAGTAGTTCTACAGCCTTAACACTGAAAGGAGATGAAATAAACTCTATTTTTTTTTTCATCACAATGTTTTTTGAGAGAAATCCACTGATTCTCAGTAAATTCCATCCTTTTCCAATAATCATACCTGGTCTTATCTTCATAACTAAAGTTAATTCTGAATTTTTCAAAAATACTACTTTCTGCTTCTGCAATATGAGTTTGGAATTTGATAGCATCAACTCCCGTGTCAGCAAATGCATCAATAAATGAGTGAGCCATTCCTAAGCTTCCATCGTGAGCTTGACCAATTTCAGCGATAATCATATTGAATAATATTTTCGATACCAATCAACAAAACTCTTAATTCCATCTTTAAATGATGTTGAAGGTTTAAAATTAATTTTATTTATTAACTGATCGACATTAGCAAAAGTCATTTTCACATCACCTTGTTGAATAGGTTTAAAGTTTATTTTAGCATCCTTGGAAAGGATTGATTTCAATTCATTAATAAAATCCATAAGTTTAATAGGGTTGTTATTGCCAATATTATATATTTTATAAGGTGCTGATGAAGATGAAATTGATTTGTCAATTGAGTTCCATTCTTTATTTTTTTTAGGAGGTTTTTCTAATAATCTTATTAGGCTTTCAATGATATCATCTATATAAGTGAAATCTCTTACCATGTCTCCGTTATTATAAACATCAAACTCATATCCTTCTAACATTGCTTTTGTAAATAAAAAAAGGGCCATATCAGGTCTTCCCCATGGACCATAAACTGTAAAAAATCTCAAACCAGTTGTTGGTAAATTATATAAGTGACTGTATGTGTGTGCAAATAATTCATTTGATTTTTTTGTAGCAGCATATAAAGAAATTGGATGATCAACGTTATGTTCTGTTGAAAATGGAGACAATCCATTTAATCCATACACACTTGATGAACTTGCATACATTAAGTGTTTTACACCATGATTTTTACAATTTTCAAGAATTACTTGAAAACCAAGTATATTAGATTTAATGTAGCTATCTGGATTTGTTAAACTATACCTAACACCAGCCTGTGCAGCCAAGTTAATCACATAATCTATTTTATGAGATTCAAAAACACTACTTATTAAATTATCATTTTCTAAATCTGCACGATAAAATATAAAATTTTTAAAAGTAGACTTGTGTGGTATTCCAAAATCTAAATTTTTACTGAAAATCCCTAATTCCTTTAATCTAGCAAGTTTAAGGCTAACATCATAATATGAGTTGATATTGTCAATTCCTATTACGTTATATGATAGTTCAATTAGTTTTCTTGTTAAATGAAAACCAATAAATCCTGCTGATCCAGTTACCAGAATATTATTTTTCATAGTGAAAAATCAGATTTAATACTATCAATTTTATTTTTAACATCAATCAAAACACCATTTGTAATTAAATGTTTTTTAAACTCAAAATCGCAAAATTGACTGTGATTAACACACATTAAGATAAGATGAAATTTTAAACTACTTGCAATTTTATTAACGCTTTTAATTTTATAATGTTTACTAATTTCATTCACTGATGCAATTGGATCAAATAAAGTGATATCTGATCCTAAATTTTTTATTCCATTGTAGATGTCAATAACTTTAGTATTTCTAATATCAGGACAATTTTCCTTAAAGGTAAAACCCATAATTAATACTTTGCACTCTTTAGGATTAAATCCTTTATTAACAAGAATTTTTAAAGCATTTTGTACTACGTACGAACCCATACTATCATTAACTCTCCTACCAGAAAGTATAACCTCAGGACTATACCCAAGTTCAATTGATTTATGAGAAAGGTAATAAGGATCAACTCCGATGCAATGTCCTCCAACTAAACCAGGTCTAAAATCTAAAAAATTCCATTTAGAACAGGCTGCATCAATTACTTCATTCGTATCAATATTCATTAGATTAAAAATTTTTGACAATTCATTCATAAAAGCAATATTAATATCTCTTTGTGAATTTTCAATCACTTTGGCTGCTTCAGCAACTTTAATAGAACTTACATTGTATGTTCCAGCCTTGATTATTGATTTATACAAATCATCAACAACTTTCGAAATTTTAGGTGTTGATCCAGATGTTATTTTTACAATATTTGTTAAAGTATGAACTTTATCCCCAGGATTGATTCTTTCTGGACTGTAACCAGCGAAAAAATCTTTATTAAATTTTAATTTTGACTCTGTTTCAATTAATGGTATACATACTTCTTCTGTCGCTCCTGGATATACAGTACTTTCATAGATGACTATATCCTTTTTTGAAATAATTTTTCCAACAGATTTTGATGCAGATATGAGAGGAGAAAAATTTGGATTTTTATATTTATCAATCGGTGTTGGAACAGTAACTATATAAACATTACAATCCTTTAATTCAAATAAATCTTGAGTTACTTGAAACTTATTATTAGACTTAAGCTCATAAAGAGCTTTATTATCAATCTCTTTAGTATTATCAATACAATTATTTAATTCATTTATTCTTTTTGAATCTATATCGAAGCCAATTACAAAAAAATTCTTTTTTGCAAACTCAACTAATAAGGGTAATCCGACATAACCTAATCCAATTATACCAATCTTTTTATTTTTCATAGATAATCATTATTATTCAAATACCTGAAAAGCATAAGTGAAGAAATTGTTATAAAAACAAAAAATACTCCCCCATATATGATGCCTTTTAACTTTCTAAAATATATTTTGGGTAAAGGAATTTTTGGATAATCCAAAACTTGAATTAGTGGAGTTTTTCTTCTAAGAGATGCTCTAGCTATCTCTAAATTTTTTACTAGCTCAGTTAGTATAGCTGTATTAGCTTGTAAATCCACTTGGTTTTTTAAAAAATCTATTCTATTAATATTAAGGGCAGGATTTAATGCAAAATTTTTGTCATTTTCGATAGCAGTGCTTAGAATTGCATTATTCAATTCATTCCTTACAGAATCGACTTGTTTCTCAATTATACTTAAATTTTTTCTTTCCTTAGAGCTTTTAGTCTCAATATATAGCTCCGAAACAGTGTTAGATAAAGATATAGCAAACTCTCGAGCAAAAATCTGATCTTTAGATTTCACAGTTATTGTCATTATACTAGATTTTGGATTTTCCTGTCCAACACTTAAATCACCCAAAATTAAGGATTGATAAATTAAATTAGTGATACTATCCTTTTCGCGTCCCATTAAATTAATATCCTCATTTATTAAAAATGATACATTATTCTGTTTTTTAAAAAACTTTTTACCACCTATATCCAAAAATCTTTCAATTAAAGGCATAGATGGGTTTGTTGGATCTGGCTTTAATAGAGATTTTTCAATTACTGACCTTGATGTAATTAAATCAAGGATATTTGTACCTGAAAAAGCCCCACTTCCACCCTCTTTTCCTAAATCCAAACCAAATGAACCAGCTAAAGCTAAAGCCCCCGTGAGAGCACCTCCAGAATCTTCTTCAAGTGCAAAACTTAGTTTTGAAATATATATAGGTTTGTTAATGTATGAGTATGTGAAACCAATTATACTTCCACATATACCCATAATAATTATTATTTTTTTAAATGACCATAAGTAAAAAAACCACTCTTTTAAAACAGATAAATAAAAATCTAAGTCTTTTTTGTTTTGCCTATGTTCCATATTATTATTTTATAATTGAAATTAAAATTGCAGCAACACTTGATAGAGCACTTGTGTAGCCAATTAATTCACCTACTGATACCTTGTCCTTTTCAATTTTCTTAGGAACTATTATTTGAGCACCCTCAGTTATCTTAGGGTAACTTCTAAAAAAAAGAAAATTAGTAGTATTTTTTGCTTGTCCGTTCGGATATATAACATAAATATTTGATACATCAGCAAGTTTATTTTTTCCACCAACACTTTTAATATAGTAAGATAATTGTGCTCCTTTTTTAAATGGAATTTCTGAATCAAGCTGTACTTCACCGG
>MDTG01228992.1_pt1 | contig 11451 bp, 8 predicted proteins | sample 811421 | NCBI WGS metagenome assembly MDTG01 (sample SAMN05326645, study PRJNA326480) | marine metagenome | isolation source: seawater | place: Pacific Ocean: South East | collected 2011
AATCTCGACACCTTCCGGCAGGTTTGGCCGCAACTCTTCGATGCGGGCCTCCACCGCTTTGATGGTCGCAAGGGCATTGCCACCCCATCGCATGATGACCACGCCGCCAACGGCATCGCCCTGCCCGTCAAACTCTCCGACGCCGCGGCGCAATTCCGGTCCTAGGCGAATGTCAGCAACGTCGCCGAGGGTCAGAGCAGCTCCACGCTCGTTGATCATTAAGGGTGCGCTGGATAGATCAGAAAGCTCATCGATGTATCCGGACGAGCGGATCATGAATTCTGCTTCGCCCATCTCGATCACGCTTCCGCCGGTCTCTCGATTGGCCGCCTGAATCGCGTTCCTGAGTTGTGTCAGCGTGATATCGTAGGCCCGCAATTTGTTCGGATCGACGACGACCTGATACTGTTTGACCATGCCGCCAATCGTTGCGACTTCAGACACACCGTCGACAGCCTGCAGTTCGTATTTCAGAAACCAGTCCTGCAGCGTTCTCAGTTGCGCGAGATCGTGTGTGCCGGTTCTGTCGATCAACGCATATTGGTAGATCCATCCGACCCCGGTGGCATCCGGGCCAAGCTGAGGGGACACTCCGTCCGGCAGGCTCCCGGTGATCTGCCCAAGATATTCGAGGACGCGGGATCTTGCCCAATACAGGTCCGTGCCATCTTCGAAAACGACATAGACAAAACTGTCACCAAAGAAAGAAAAGCCGCGTACATCCTGTGCGCCAGGTACCGCCAGCAACGATGTGGCGAGCGGATAGGTGATCTGGTTTTCGACCACTTGCGGCGCCTGCCCCGGATAAGGGGTGCGGACGATCACCTGCACATCGGACAGGTCCGGTATCGCATCGACCGGTGTCTCGCGGATGGCCCAGATGCCTGCGACACCCATCATGACGGCAAGGACCAGAATGACAAACCTATTGGCCAGCGAGGCGCGGATGATCGCCGGGATCACTGGGTAACCCTCCCGTCACGGACAACATCGATCAATGTCATCGAGAAATCCGGGTTGCGCCGCAGGATGAGCGTGACGTCCGTTCCCACTGTGAGTTGGGAAATCTCGAGCTCCTCAGCCAAGGGAAAATCCATCGTCATTCCGGGCATGCCGATATCGGTCATCGGCCCATGGGTGATGTTCGCCGTCCGTGATTGAGCATCGATGGAGTTGATTTGACCTGAAACCTGCATGGGCGGTGCCACAGGTTCGGCCGCTGCCAGCACCATGTTCATGCCGTCCGGGCGCGCGAAAGTGAGCACCATCTCCACATCTGTCATCAAAGCGGAAGCGTCGAGTGACGGATCAATATCAAAGGCCATGGTCATGCCAGGCATGCCGATATCGGTCATCGGTCCATGGGTGATCGTGGCCTTTGAGGCGTCTGTATCGACACTATCGATCGTGCCTGAGACCACGATGGGCGGTGCCGCAGCTGCCTCAAGCTCGACATCAGACAAGATCATGTTCAAGCCATCCGGCCGTGCAAATGTGAGGGTCATTTGGACGCCGGTTTTCAGCGATGCCATGTCCAAGTCCGGATCGATGGGGAAATCCATGGTCATGCCTGGCATTCCGATCTCAGCCATGGGCCCGTGGGTGATCGTTGCGGTTCCGGAATTCAGATCCAGGTCGTCGATGGTGCCGGACACCATGATCGGCGCTGCGGCATTTGTTTCAGCCGCTTCCACCTCTTCGGGATCGGTGCCCTCGGCGCGGACCGCGACTACGGAGAAAAGGCCGCCATCACCTGCCGTGAGATCGAACTCGATCGGCGCATCGAGGGGCACGGTCTCAAGATCAACCCCCAACACCGGCAGGTCCATCGTCATTGCGGGCCAGCCAAGCTCTGGGATCGGGCCATGCTCCAGCGTTAGCTTGCCATCCGACGTCACCGCGCGTGCAATCCCAGTGCCGGTACCGGCAATTCCATCATCTGGCGCAAGTTCGGTGAGGCTCAGGAGTCCATCTGCGCCACGGGCCACGAGAAACGCGACTGCCTCCCCCTCCTTTAGCCGATCCAGGGGAACATCGGCTCTCACCGGGAAGTCGGATGTCATCGCTGGCCAGTCCAGGCTTTCCAGGGCGTCATGCTGCACGGTTGCCACCCGCTTCTCAGGATCGAGAGCAACGAGAACACCGCTGCCCCGCGCCGGGTCGGCATCCGTTGGCGCCATGCGCGTGAAGCCTGCGCTCAAAGCGCTTTCGCTGTCGATCAGGAACTGTGCGGAGGCAACGACCTCTTCACCCGGACCCAGGCCCTGAAGAATTTCTGTCCGCCCGCCTTCTCCGAAACTGTCCCGGAGACCGGCAGTCACCAATCTCGGTCGGAAGATCCCCTCCCCTGTTTTAAGGATGACGCGCTCAGCCGACCCTGTCCGTATTACGGCCTCAGATGGCACTGTCAGGACTGTACGGATTTCGTTGGGCGTGAGACTGACACTTCCGAACATTCCGGGGCGGAGCACGCCATCGGAATTGTCAAACCTCAGTCGAACAGGAAGCGTTCGTGTTTGAGGATCGAGTTCGGGATAGATGTAGTCGATGTCGCCTTCAAACACGCGCCCAGGCAAGTGTTCGAACCGAGCGATGGCCCGCATATCCTCAGACAGCCGGGCAATATCACGTTCAAAGACATCTACAATGAGCCAGACCTTCGACAAGTCTGCGACGGAGAAGGCAAGCGTTCCAGGTTGCAGATACATGCCATCGGCCGCATTCAGGGCAATGACCACGCCGTTCTGTGGTGCTTCGATCTCGATGTTGCGAACCAATTCGCCGCCCGCCTCTATCTCCGCAACCTGGCGGGCGGACATACCGTGGCTCATCAGCTTGTTGCGCGCCGCATCCAGAATGCGGGGGTCACCATCTTCGACAGCGCGAACAAGATCACCCGTCGCGGCTGCGATGAGTGGAGAAAAGAGCTCGAAAAGAACCTGCTCCCCGGCAACGCGGTCTCCGACCGCTCGGACCTTAAGCCTTTCGACCCAACCTTCTACCCGCGTATGCACATGACTGGTCAGATGCTCGTCATACCCCACGAAACCCACAGTCTCGATCCGAGGTTGCACTTCACTCATGCGGGCGACCGCCGTGCGTACGCCGATCGCGTTGATTTCGGCCGCGTTCAGTGTGACCTCGGCAGGATCACCAGATGGTTCCTGTCCGGCATAGACGGGAATAAGATCCATCCCCATGGGCGACTTGCCCGGTCCTGGTTGACGGAAATTTGGGTCCATGGGCGCAACCCAATAGAGAATCTCGGGGCCTTCAGATCCGCCTTGCACCGCTGGATTCAGGTACAACCGCTCAACGTAGACCCCACCGCCAAGGCCGGCTGCCAAGGCAAGAACTGAAAGTGCCGCGTATCTTCCACGCATAAACATCGTCTCCTGACGGCTGCATTGGATGCAGCGATCGATTGGTCAAACAGCCCGCACATGCGGGCACCGAAATGTCAGGAGTGTCGGGGTGGGCGATCGGGCACGAGGGGCTCACGGGATACATGAGCCCTTGAGAATGCGGCCCGTGTTGGCGCCGTAAAAGCGGTTTCTTCAGACCGATGATCCAGCTGTTGCTGGTAGTCCATGACACAGCAAAGACCGGTGTGGCACCCGTCGCCGTGTCCTGCGTGAGCGTCCGTTTGCCGCTTGCCATTGTTTTCGGGGTGGTGCGCGTGAATGTGGTTGGACACTTCTCCCGCCGAAGCGACAGCGGCGATGTGCAGGCCGCTCTCCACGCCGCTGATCTCTCCATCAAACGGCATTGCCTGCGTTCCGACGACGGTGATCGTCAGACACACACAGGCAAGACATGCCGATCGCAGGAAAAAGAACGCGTTCCAAACCATATGCGTGAAATAGCGCTCTTCAGAAGTTGCGGCAATTGGAGCGGGGCTGAAAGATTGTATCAGTTTGTAAAGTTGACCTTTTCCAAGGCTTCACACTACGAACTTAAGGGGGGACACGGTGAGATCAGGCTTCAGATGGATTCCAAGAAACGGTCAACGCTTTTGACGATCGGTGCGATCATCGCAGGGTACGCCGCCCTGCGCACAGTTCCCTCATTGTTGCCGGAAAAACTGGAATTGCAGGCGCTCGATAGACCAGAAGGATTTCGTAAGTTCGTTGCGGGTGAGACGTCAGGCGGCTTCGATCCTTTTGTAGGCTTGGGCACGGCGGACAGCACCGAGGTGGCGGCGCAGAAAGCTGCAGCCTTAACGCGTGTCTCCGAGAATATTTGTTCGGCCCTTTACGGTGGTCTGAGTCCCACGCCTACCCAGGTCCCGATGGCGTCGTTCTCGGACTACTATTGCCCCTTTTGCCGGGTGCAGACCAAACGGTTGGCCGACATGACGAGCGAGATGCCAGACAAGATCGCAGTGGCGTGGCATGAATTGCCGCTCCTCGGCGACAGCTCAAATCTTGCGGCCAAGGCAGCTCTTGCGGCGAAACGGCAAGGCGCGTACGTCGCTTTCCACGAACGTTTGATGACAACGCCGTTCCAAGCATCGCCGGAATACCTTGCCCGCCTCTCCGATGACATCGGCGTCGATAGCAAGAAATTGATCACCGACATGGAGAGTGCCGAGATCACGCGCGAGCTGGAAGACAGTGCAGCGCTTGCACGCGTGTTCGCGTTTGTCGGCACGCCGGCCCTCGTGATCGGCCGCACTGTCGTCCAAGGTCAGATCAGCGACAGAATGGTTCGGGAAATCATCGAGTTGGAGCGCGAAGAGGGTTGGCAGAATGTTTGTAAGGCTGCTTAGGCTGCAAGGCTCGCCCTGGGAAGTCCTGGCGTTTCTCGTCAATCGACTGTGGAGGCAACATGGATAGGCGGTGCTTCATCCTGCTTGCATCGACATGGGTCATGGGGCCGCAGGTCGTTGCGGCCGCAACGCGCGAAATCTGGTCGGCTGCTAAGACGGCCGACGCATTGGCGCAGGACAAGATTTCCCTGATTGATGTTCGATCGCGCCCTGAATGGGTGGAAACGGGCGTCGCAATAGACGCATGGCCCATCAGTATGCACGAACCCGGGTTCGAGCAGCGCTTGTTCGCCGCACGCGATTTTTCAGGCGAGAAACCCATTGCGCTGATTTGTGCCACCGGTGGGCGAAGCGGCCGTCTTTTGAGCGTCTTGAAACGAGCCGGCTACACGGGCTTCATCGATGTCTCAGAAGGCATGCTGGGATCACCGAAGGGGACAGGCTGGATCGCACGCGGATTGCCGGTGACGGATCTCGAGGCGGCCTTGGCAAGCCTGCCTGGCGCTTTGCGTTGATCGCATGCTCATCCAAATGACCGTCCGGGTTTCTCACCTCGGGGCTTGGCTTCTGCTCTTCTTTCTCGGTTGCATGGGCATCTTCCTATCCGATGCCGTCAAGGCTGCCGAATCCGAGAGCTTTTCAAACCCCGCCGTAACCGCGCGTCTTATCTCGGCCGAAGACGGGATTGCGCCAGATGCCGCCTCCGTCTCACTCGGATTGGCCTTGGAGTACGGCGAGGGCTGGAAGGGATACTGGCGCACGCCCGGCGAGGTCGGTTTGGCACCGAAACTCGACTGGGCTGGTTCGACCAATCTGAAATCCGCCAAGCTCCTCTGGCCCGCGCCGGAACGTTTCGAGGCCTTCGGGATCGAGAACTTCGGCTATTCAGGTCAGGTTGTCTTGCCGATCCGCGCGAGACTTGAGGACGCCGGCCACCCTCTGGAACTGCGTGCCCGCGTGTCCTTGCTGACATGTTCGACTGTCTGTGTGCCCCATGACTTCGAACTTTCGCTCGCCCTACCGCAAGGCGTCGGGATCGATACAAACTCGGCTGGCCAGATTGCTACTTACGCCGATCGCGTTCCCGCGGTACCCGAGAACAGCGACATCAGGATATCGGTCACGGCCCTAGATACGCGCGACTCGGCTCTCATCGTTGTGGCAAAGAGCGACACACCGTTCGGTGAGGTCGACGTGTTCCCGGAATTTGGACCCCTTGTGACCTTTGGCAAACCAGATATCCGGTTGGATCGCGATAGAACGGAACTCTGGGCAGAAATACCGATCAACGCCTGGACCGAAGAGCATTCAGAGCCTTCGGTGACGATCACAGACACCGCACGTGCAATCACGGCGCCGATCACGCTTACCTCAGATCCCCCTGCCCCACCGTTTTCAAGCGCGAACCCTCGAACGAGTGTGCTGAAGGTCGTGGCGGTGGCCGCCATCGCCTTTCTCGGTGGTCTGATCCTGAATGTCATGCCCTGCGTGTTACCCGTTTTATCGATCAAGCTCACATCCGTTTTGAAGGCAACCGGTCAAACCCGGCAGATGACGCGCAACGGATTCCTGTTTTCAGCCTTGGGGGTACTGACATTTGTCTGGGCGCTTGCGGCTGCCTTAGTGTTTCTTCAATGGATCGGAGTATCCGTCGGCTGGGGTATACAATTCCAAAATCCGGTCTTCGTGACGCTGATGTTCATGGTCATCGTCGTCTTTGCCGCCAATCTCTTCGGTGCATTCGAGATAACCCTGCCCGCGGCCCTTCAAGACCGCCTGGGTGCCAGCAATGCCAGAGCCGGGTACATCTCAGACTTTGGCACCGGACTGCTTGCGGCCATCCTCGCTACGCCGTGTTCCGCCCCGTTCCTCGGCACCGCGATCACCTTTGCGCTCGCGGGTACACAACCGGACGTGATAGTGATATTCACGGCGCTCGGTCTTGGACTGGCCCTCCCCTACCTGGTCATTGCCGCACGTCCCGAGTTGGTCACGCGACTGCCCCGGCCCGGGCGATGGATGCTTCTGGTCAGGATCCTTCTTGGCGGTCTGTTGCTGGCAACAGCCGCATGGCTCTTGTTCGTTCTTGTCGGCGTGACGGGTGGGCGTGCAGCTGCCTTCATCTCGGCACTCACAGCTGTGTTCATCGTCGCCGCATCAATCCCACAGGCAAACCAATGGGTACGGCGTGCGGTTCTCAGCGCCTGTGTTTTTCTGGCGATTTTCGGGGCAGGTCTCACCTCAACCCCTGACCGCACCACAGCAGGGGTTGATGCGACGTCCCACTGGCAGGATTTCGAACCCCTCGGCATCGCGCGCCGCGTCTCTGAAGGCGAGACGGTGTTCGTCGATGTGACCGCGGATTGGTGTCTGACCTGCAAAGCCAACAAGTCTCTCGTGCTTGACAGGGATCCAGTGCGTGCGCGGTTGCGCGGCGGTTCCGTGATCGCCATGCAGGCGGATTGGACCCGCCCGGATGACAACATCGCGCGGTTTCTCGAGCGATATGACCGCTACGGCATTCCGTTCAATATCGTCTTCGGGCCAGGGTCGCCTTCCGGCATCGCTCTCCCGGAAATTTTGACGCCACAGGCAGTTCTTGACGCTCTCGACACAGCGTCTGTTCGAAGTGTCGCGTCGGAGTAACGCGTTTAATCGAGCTGAAGATCGGAAATCGACGCAACGATTCTGCCCTTGGTATCATCGCTGTCGGCCGACACGGCCAATCCAATCAGGGCACCCGGCTCGATCCCGAACGCAGTGCGATGATCTGATGCGAGATCGACCTGCTCACGATACTGCCCGATCTCTGAAGGGCGCAGGACTTTGCTGCGCAACCGGGGCGAATAGGGGCTGGGCAATATCGCATTGGTCGGGTGCGCACCGCCCCACACGTAGATCAGGGCACGTGCGCTGTCCTCTTGAAGAATGCGCCGCGCGCTCTTTCCGCTCAGAGCGTCCACCCTCTCCGGATCGACGAACACGAAGTAGATCGCCAGATTTCTGTCGTCACCACCTTTGATCGTAAGATCGGTCGGTCGGACACCCTCGTGGACCCGCCAGACCCAACGCGCAGACTCAGCCGAACGATTGAGGTCCTCAACGGGGCGCCAGAGCAACGAGACCGTACCGTCCGAAACGATGTCCAACTGGCGTCCCCGTTGACCAAAATCGTTCGAGAAAAGGCGCAAGAAGCCCTGCTCTTTCCAGCTGCCGTCAAAAGAAATGACCTCGTTGGCGGTGCCCGCGGCTGGTGCAAACACGGCGCATGTCAGCAAGGTCAGAACTTTGGCGACATGGACCATTGCTCGTCCTATATCCAACCGAGTGCGCGCGCGGGCATCCAGACCCCCATAAAGATCATCATCAGATTTTCGGTCAGCGACACAAATCCCAGTGGCACGTTCGACCCGCCACCAACGCAAGCGCATTTCAAATCTCGCCCGTCGATATAGACCGCCTTGAACACGGAAACCGCCCCGATGGTCCCGATCACGAGGGCAATTGGGGCGCTGATCCACACTAGTGCGCCCGCGACCATGAGAACGCCCGCGATGGCTTCACCAAAGGGATAGATGTAGCCGTAACGCACCCAGCGTTGCGCGAGCAGATCGTAGTTCAGGAACATCGTCGAGAAGCCTTCGATATCCTTCAGCTTCTGGACGGCAAGGAAGCACATGGAGATCGCGATAAACCACTCGAAAGCACGGAGCGTAAGTATCGACCCAGAGAACGCCCAGCTGAGACCAAGGGCCATGAGAAACGACACCGAGAAGATCGCGATGACCGGCTGATAGGTTGTCTCGTCCGCGTCCTTAACCTCTTTCCCGAAGTGCTCGCGCAAGGCGTCATAGCCGCCGATGCGCGTACCGCTGATGAAGGTCTGGGGTGTTGTCGATACGTCGTGTTCCGCCTTGAACGCGTCCGTCTCTTCGCGCGTCGTCAGATGATGATCTTCGACCTCATACCCTTCGCGCTCCAAGAGATCTTTCGATTTCAATCCATAGGGGCAGAGGTGGTCTTCCATGACCATGCGATAAAGAACAGCCTTTCCTGCGGCCTGGTTTGTATCTTTCGGCATCATGTCCTCCATTGGTCTAGCTGTTGCAGGTCCAGTATCCCATGAAGCCAACCGCGAGCGGGGTTTCACCGGTCAATTCGAACAGAAGGGTAGAGCCTTCTCCGTTGTCAGCATCGCTCATCGCGACGGTCATCTGGCCACCATCGGCCATCAGAACACCTCCAGGGGCCACATTGCCGGTCGCTTCGAATTGCACCAGCGACCCGGAGACTTTCGCGATACCCTGCCCGTTTCCATCGGTCGCCAATACGGGGTCGGCGTTGACGGCGCGAACGAACGTACACATCGGCTCGGTGCCGAGCCCGCTCTCGATCTCCGCGTCCGAAAGAGGAGCAGGACGGATGCCTGCAATAACCGGCGTCGAGATTGCCTGCGTCAGGCTTGCCAAGCTTGCAGGTCCATCGGATTTACCCAATGGCCATTCTGGCCCAGCTTCGCCATTTGCTTCGATGTCGGCAAGCAGGAAGCGCATCTCCGCAATTTCCCGATCTTGGGCAACGACAATTTCTTCGGCGAGCGCTCTGACGCGTGGGTCAGTGATTTCCGCCCTCTTGCTGGTCATGATTGCAATCGAATGGTGCGGGATCATTGCACTCATCCAGCTTTCATCCTGCACGGATTCCTGGCTGCGCACGAGCCAGAGAGCGCCGGCGAACAGGACTGCCGAGCCTGCAAGAATGGCGACATTGGCGACGAGGTTTTTGTACATGCCCCACATGAAAAGGAGCATCACAATAGCCATCGTCGCACCCATGACAAAGGTCATATAGAACCGTGTCTCGCTCCAGTAGACATGTTCGAGAGCATAGGTGTTCAGATACATCAGACCGAACATGAGGGCCGTCGACGTTCCAACCATCGCGATGAAGCGCCCGTAAGAAGACTTGCCGTGACTGTCCGATTTGACGGAAACAGCAGAGTTGCGTTCATAATGAGATATTTCTGAATCTGACATGTGAACTCCTTTCGCTTTCCTCTGGAACGAGATTCCAGCGCTGGAGGGTTCCGAAATAGAACGCGTTTTCAGCGGATGTTCTTCAGGTCACCAGAAAGATCCTTCAAGATCGGGCAATCCGGTCGGTGGTCTCCGTGACAGGCCTTGACGAGATGGGACAGGGTCTCGCGCATCTCCTGAAGCTGAGCGATCTTGTCGTCGATTGCGCTCAGGTGCTCTTCAGCGATGGTCTTCACCTGGGCGCTTTCCCGCGTTTCATCCTCGTAAAGGCTCAAGAGATTGCGGCAATCCTCAATCGAGAACCCGAGCGCACGCGCGCGACCCAGGAATGCAAGCTTGTGCAGATCGGTCTCGCGAAACGCGCGGTATCCATTGCCGCTGCGCTGCGGTCTAACCAGGCCAATATCCTCGTAGTAGCGGATGGTTTTGGGCGGGATGCCGGACCGCTCTGCAACTTCTCCAATGTTCACGACACGATCCTCCTATTCTGCGGGTTGGGTCTGTGCACTGATCCGTGGTGCGGTGATGTCTCTGTCTTCACGCAAGGCTGGCGCGATGCGGCGCAGACGCAGGGCGTTTGTCAGAACCGATACCGACGACAGGGCCATCGCACCCGCCGCGAAAACCGGGGAAAGAAGCAGACCAAAAGCCGGATAGAGAACCCCGGCGGCGACCGGGATCAGCGCAACATTATACCCGAAGGCCCAGACGAGGTTCTGGCGAATGTTCGACATGGTGCGCCTGGAAACCTCGACCGCATTCACCACGCCGCGCAGATCGCCTGACATCAAGACCACATCGGCGGATTCGATGGCGACATCGGTTCCGGTGCCGATGGCGATGCCGACATCCGCATGGGCCAGGGCCGGTGCATCATTGATGCCGTCGCCGACGAAAGCAATCTTTTGGTCTCCCGCGCGCAGATCGTCGAGAGCTGCGACCTTGCCATCCGGCAGGACTCCCGCGATCACGTGGTCGATTCCGGTTTCGCGCGCGATGGCCTCCGCCGTCTCGCGTTTGTCTCCGGTGATCATCGCAACCTTGAAACCGCGCGCGTGCAGGGCTGCAACGGCTTCCTGGCTGGCGGGTTTTACGGGGTCCGCCACGGCGATCACGGCGGCCAGTTTGCCGTCGATCGCCGCATAAAGCGCTGTCCGGCCCCGCCCAGCCAGCTCGGCTTCGGTTTTGGCCAAAGCGGTGATGTCGATGCCTTCGCGGGACATATAACGGTCCGCGCCGACCATCACCTCCTGACCTTCGACGGTCGCGGCGACACCGTAACCCGTAATAGACCGGAAGCCCGTGGCATTCGCGACGGCGATTCCTTCGACCCGCGCGCCGCGAACAATGGCTTCGGCGATGGGATGCTCAGACTGGGCCTCGACGGCAGCGATCAGGCTCAGCACCCTGTCTCGGTCGAAACCGTCGGCGGTGACCAGATCGGTCAGCGTCGGCTGACCTTCGGTGACAGTCCCCGTCTTGTCGAGTGCGATGACATCGACTTCGGACAGGGCCTGGAGCGCATCACCCTTACGGAACAGCACCCCCATCTCTGCGGCGCGCCCCGTTCCCACCATAATCGACGTGGGCGTGGCCAAGCCCATGGCGCAGGGACAGGCAATGATCAGAACCGAGACGCCGGCC
>MDTG01120930.1_pt1 | contig 11450 bp, 10 predicted proteins | sample 811421 | NCBI WGS metagenome assembly MDTG01 (sample SAMN05326645, study PRJNA326480) | marine metagenome | isolation source: seawater | place: Pacific Ocean: South East | collected 2011
CCTCCCCTTTCATTATTAAAAAAATCAAATGAAAAAAAATCAAATACTAGTGTCGTTGAAAAAAGAAATATAAATTTTTCTAAAAAATTAAAAGTAATATTAGAAGATTATGGAGTTTTCGGTGAAATTGACAATTTTAAAACTGGGCCGGTCATAACTCTTTTTGAATTTATTCCAGCAGCAGGAATAAAGACAAGTAAAGTTGTTGGCTTGTCTGAAGATATAGCAAGAGCGATGTCTTCAATATCTGCCAGAATATCTTTTCAGCCTGGCAAAAATAGTATTGCAATCGAAATACCTAATGATCTTAGAGAATCGGTTTTGTTAGGAGATCTGCTTAATAATGATGAATTTGGTAATGAAGATAAAAATTTAACTCTAGCTTTAGGTAAAAATATTTCAGGAGAGAAAAAATTTACAGATCTGGAAAAGATGCCACACTTATTAATTGCTGGAACAACAGGTTCTGGAAAGTCAGTTGGAATTAATTCTATGATTTTAAGCTTATTATTTAAGTTTAAGCCAAGCGAGTGTAAACTAATTTTGATTGATCCAAAAATGCTAGAGCTAAGTGTTTATGAAGATATCCCTCACCTAATGTCTCCTGTTGTTACAGATCCTAATAAGGCTGTTAGAGCTTTAAGATGGGTTGTTAGAGAAATGGAAAATAGATACAGATTAATGAGTTCAACTAACGTTAAAAACATTCAATCTTTTAATGCAAAAATTGATTTAACTTTATCACAAGGCAGAAAAATATACCGTGAAGTACAAACAGGCTTTGATAACGAAACAGGAAAGCCAATACTAGAAAGAAAAGAAATTGATCTGGATAGAATGCCTTTTATTGTTGTTATAATAGATGAAATGGCAGATTTAATGATGGTAGCCGGAAAAGAAGTTGAAAATTTGGTTCAGAGACTTGCTCAAATGGCAAGAGCCTCCGGAATTCATTTAATAACTGCAACGCAAAGACCAAGTGTGGATGTTATAACTGGAACAATAAAAGCAAACTTTCCGAGTAGAATAAGCTTCAGAGTTGCAAGTAAGTTTGATAGTAGAACAATTTTAAACGAGATGGGAGCAGAACAATTATTGGGAAGCGGTGATATGCTTTTCTGTGAAAATGGTTCAAATATTATTCGCTTACATGGTGGTTTTGTTTCAGAAGAAGAAATTGAAAAAGTTGTTTCATATATTAAGTCTCAATCAACAAGCGAGCCGCAAAAAGATATTACTAATGAAGAAATTAAAGATAATAACAACGAGTTAAATTTTAACATACAATCAAAAAATACTGATGATTTATATGGGCAAGCCGTATCTATAGTAATTGAAAAACAAAAAGTATCTACGAGCTTTATTCAGAGGTATTTGCAAATAGGATATAATAGGGCTGCCAATATTGTTGAACAAATGGAAGCTGAAGGAATTATATCTGAGCCAACCAATGCTGGAAAAAGAAGTGTTCTTAAAAAAAAATAATATAATTTTTTTCTTAATCTTTACTTGTACATTTATTATGTGCTCCCCAGTATTTTCAGAAGAAAATAAAAAGCAAGTTAAAATTAAATTAGAAAAATATTTATTGAACTTATCTGAAATTTCTTCAGATTTTATGCAAATTAATGAAAATCAAATTCAAGAGGGTCGATTTTATATAAAGAGAAATAGAATGAGAATAGAATACTTAACTCCATCCAAGATAGTTTTTGTAATTAAAGAAAATAAAGCAATGTATTTCAATGTTGATCTAAATGAAGTTCAGTACTTTAATCCCAATAAAACTGTAGCTGAGTTTTTTTTTAATCTCTTTTATAAAAAAAATTTTTTAGATGATGCTGAAATAGTGCTTGGTAAAGATTTTTTTAGTTTAAAAAAAAATATAACTATTCAGGATGAAGATAATTTAATAAAGGTTTTTTTTGAAAAATCTCCTTTAAAATTAAGAAAAATTGACCTAACAAGTTCTCAAGGGACTGTTTCTTTTGGAATTACCAACATCAATTATAATCCAGATTTAAATGATAAATTGTTTAGTTTGGCAAATCCTCTGCTTGGTTAGTTTTTTTAATAGATAAATTATCTTTGTTAAGATTTATAATTGAAACCTCTTTACTAATATTTGATATTTTTTTTCTCAATCTATAAATATGTGCTTCGAGTGTTTTGCTTTCTATTTCAGATTTAATTTTAAGCACATCTGTTTTTAACTTATTTTTAGCCACAACCCTTTCTTCAAAAAAAATTTTTAAAATTTCAGATTCTATCTCTGTTAAGTAGGTTGATTTTCCGTTGAATTTATTAACTAAAATGTTTTTGTTATTTAAATAAAGATTTTCAAAATTAATAGTTTTGGTTGAAAACAAATCCAATACTTTTTTTTCAAATCTGTTCGCCATTAATGGATAAATTATTTTTTCATTTTTATTAAAAAAAAACATTTCATCGAATGTTTTAGGAATTAAAAAAATAAAAAAGTTGCTTTCTTTTTTTAGCAAATTGTTAATCTTGTGTATTGAGTTTTTTTCAAACTCAGGGGGTATAAAAATAATAACATTTTTATTATTCATTAAATTTAATTTATTTAAATTTATGTAAGAGAAATTAATTTTTTTAAAAGAGTCAAAAAAATTAATAAAAGAAATTGGGGTTGTTTTCTCTATTGAAGATATTATAATCTCCATTAATGCCTCTCCCCAAATATTAAAGTTCCTATCCTTATGTATGAGGCTCCTGCTAAAATTGCATTTTTATAATCTGCACTCATGCCCATGCTTAATTGCTTTAAATTATTTTTTTTAGCAATATCTTTTAAGCTAGAAAAATAAATCATTGGATCATCATTTATGGGGGGGATGCACATAAGACCAACTACATTCATTTTTAAGTCATTAATACAAAATTTAATAAAATCGTTTGATTCATTAATGCTTATTCCACTTTTTTGATCCTCTGAACCTATGTTAATTTGTATAAAAAATTTTTTATTATTTGTGTTCTCTAAATGTTTATTAAATTCAAGTGCAAGCTTTTCCCTATCTAGTGTATGGAAAAAATCAAAAATATTAATTGCGCTCTTTACTTTATTGGTTTGAAGGGGCCCTGTTAGGTGAAGCTCTATGTCTTTATGTTCTTTTTTTAAATCTGAAAATTTAGTTTTAGCTTCTTGAACTCTGTTTTCGCCAAAAATCCTTATCCCATTGTTAATAGCTTCACGAACTGAAATAAGTGGTTTGGATTTCGATATGGCAATAATTGATGCTTTTTTATTGTTTTTTAAGGTATTTTTTTCTATAAAATCGTTAATTTCTCTATATTTTAATATGTTAAATGTCATAAAATCTATAATTTTTGTTGTATAATTGCAACAAATAATAAAAAAATATACGTAATTTGCAAAAAAAGAAAGAAAATTAGTAAAATTCAAGTAAAAACCTAGAATAGTATGAAGTTGTTTTCGTACTATTAATGAATATTCATTAACTCAATAAGGAGTAATTATGAAAAAAGAACTATTAATTGCAAGTGCACTTACTGCATCACTGGGAATGGCTGGTGTTGCTGAAGCTGCTACTGCAAGCTTTTCAGGAAACGTAAGAAATGGTGTTTCAGGTTCAGATACTGATGGAACAGCTGACGGAACTTACGGTTCAGATCAAAAAGCTTCATTATCGTTCTCTGTTTCTGAAACTACTGATGCTGGTGTAAAAGTTTCTACTGGCTTTAACGTTCAGGACGAAGGTACTAACGACCTTGGAGACGCTAATGGCTTAACTTTCACTTTTACTGATGGAAGTAAAATTGACGTAATCGAAGCTGGTAATGCTTATGCTACTCACATCGCATCTGTTCCAGGTGCATCTGGTGAGCAAGGTCTTACTGGTACTACTTCAAACTCAGCTCCAACAGGACTAAACTTTGCTGATACTTCAGACAACGTTGGTTTTGAATGGCATTCTGCTGCTGACGCATTTGGTATTTCTGGCTTAAAAGCTGGTGTATCAGCTGCTTTCGGTGATGATGGAGACACTGGTTCAACTTCAACTGCTGAAACTTCTTTCTCAGTTGGTGTTAACTATGTAACTACTGCAGGTGACACAACTGTTACTATTGGTGGTGGTTATTTACAAGCTGATGACTCAAACGCTACTACTACTAACGACAAAGCGGATGAATCTGCTATAGCTCTAACTGCTGCAACAGGAGATCTTACTGTTGGTGTAGGTTATGCTAGTGGATCAATGATAGCTTCAGACTCAGCTTCTGCTTCAGAAGTAGATAGTGCTGAAGTTTTAACTGCTGGTGCTAAATATGTATCTGGTGATATTACTTTCGCTGTTGGTATTGTTGATGGTGAAGCAAAAGATACAACTACTTTTGGTGATCAGGGTTCAACTACTGATGCATACGAAAGTATGTCTGCAAGCATAGACTACGTTGTAGCTTCAGGTGTTACTGCAACTCTAGGTTATACTTCAGAAGAATCTGCTGAGGAATCTAATTCAGATACTGCTCATAGTGGTACTTCTTGGTATATTGGAGCTAACGTAAGCTTCTAATTATTTACCTAATTTATTAAAAGCGGCTTGAATAAGCCGCTTTTTTTTTGTTTATTTTAAATGATCTTTGGCATAGTGATACTGTATGAATAAAGTTTTTCTTTGTTTTGTTTTTATCATAGCTTCATTTCTATTATCCTCATGTAATCGGGGTATGGAGGATACAACTGAGCTTTGGAAAAAAAGTCAATCTAGAGGAGATATAATTGCACGTTCAGGAACTACGTTTCAAGCAGGATCTGATCCAGATGACAAAGAGGCTCAAATGAACGATGCTCAAAATAGATTAAGAACTGGTGGTGGGCTTTTAGGTAAAAAACCAACTGATCTTGGAAGTTTGTTAGGTGGTGGTAATCAAGTTGCCTCTTCTGGTGTTGGCATGCCAATTAATCCTTATTTGTGGAAAGCTAGTATAGATACGCTAGAGTTTATGCCATTCGCATCTGCCGATCCTTTTGCTGGTATTATAATTACAGATTGGTACATGGGTGAAAATCAAAACAATGAAAGATGTAAAATAAACGTTTTCATCAAAGGTATGGAAATGAAAACCTCAAACCTAAAAGTTAATTCTTTTTGTCAATCATTAACTGAGGCTGGTATTTGGATTGATAATAAATCCAATTTAGATAATGATAGAAAAATTGAAAATGCTATTTTAAATAAAGCAAAAAAACTTCGTTTATCCAAATCTTAAACTGTGTCACAAAGATACAATCATAAAAAGACAGAATCCCACTGGCAAAAAAAATGGTTAGAAAGCAAAGTATTTCAAACTTCTAAAGAAAAAGGTAAAGAAAAATTTTATGTTTTAGAAATGTTTCCTTACCCATCTGGAAAAATTCATATGGGCCATGTAAGAAATTATACCTTAGGCGATGTTGTTGCTAGGTATAAAAAAATGTGTGGTTTTAATGTTTTGCATCCAATGGGATGGGATGCTTTTGGTCTGCCTGCTGAAAATGCGGCTATAGTAGAAAAAAAACCCCCTATGGAGTGGACCTACCAAAACATAAAAGTAATGAGATCTCAACTCAAATCAATGGGTCTTTCAATAGACTGGGAAAGGGAGATAGCCACATGTCATCCTGATTATTATAAGCATGAACAATTGTTTTTTATTGAGTTGTACAAAAAGGGTTTAGCTTATAAAAAAGAATCTTTGGTGAATTGGGATCCTGTGGATCAAACTGTTTTAGCAAACGAACAGGTAATTGATGGCAAGGGTTGGAGATCTGGAGCTATAGTAGAACAAAAAAATCTTTCCCAGTGGTTTTTAAAAACAAGCGCATACTCAGAAGAATTATTGAGTTACCTAGACAAACTAAATAACTGGCCGGAAAAAGTTAAAACTATGCAATCAAATTGGATAGGAAAATCAATAGGGGCTGAAATTAATTTTAAGATTGCTGATTCTAAAAACTTATCTTCAAGCATTATTAATGTTTTTACCACAAGGCCAGATACAATTTTTGGTGCAACATTTTGTGCAATTTCAGTTGATCATCCTGTTGCTAAAGAAATTATTTCAGATGATAATCATGCAAAAAAATTTTTAAATGATTGTAAAAAACTTAATCCAGATAAAGAAAAAATTGGCTTTAAAACAAATTTTGATGTTATTCACCCATTTCTTAACAAAACTATTCCGATCTATATAGCAAATTTTGTTCTTATGGATTATGGATCGGGTGCAATATTTGGGTGTCCTGCTCATGATCAAAGAGATTTAGAATTTGCTAACAAATATAAAATTGAAGTTATTCCAGTAATACTCCCAAAAAACAAAGATCAAGCAAGCTTTCAGGTTAAAAATGAAGCATTTCTTGATGAGGGAACTTTGATAAATTCTAAATTTCTAAATGGAAAAACAATAGATGAGTCAAAAACAGATGTGATTAAAAGACTTACTGAAATGGGTGCTGGAAATGCAAAAACCAATTATCGTCTAAGGGATTGGGGCCTTTCTAGACAAAGATATTGGGGCTGCCCAATACCTATGATGTATAGAGAAGATGGAGAAATTATTCCTGTTCCAAAAAAAGATCTTCCTGTGAAGTTGCCTCATGTCAACGAACTCTCAGGATCTGGCAATATTTTAGAAAAAATTGAAGGTTGGAAAAATGTGTTTTGTCCTGATACTGGAATGAAAGCAATTAGAGAAACAGATACTTTTGATACTTTTTTTGAATCTTCTTGGTATTATTTAAGATATTGTAATCCTAGATTTGAAGAAGCCTTCATAAAAGATGATATTAAATATTGGCTTCCTGTTGATCAATATATTGGCGGTATTGAACACGCTATTTTACATTTGTTATATTCAAGGTTTTTTATTAAGGCTTTAAGGGATGTTGGTTATATAGATCTTGATGAACCTTTTAGTGGTTTGTTTACTCAAGGAATGGTCACTCATCAGACTTACAAAAATTCAAAAAATGAGTGGGTCAATCCCGAAGATGTGATCTATAAAGAAAAATCAGCAGTTGATAAAAACAACAACAAAATAACTGTAGGTAAGATTGAAAAAATGAGCAAATCAAAAAAAAATATAGTTGATCCATCACTAATCATTGAAAATTATGGGGCTGATACAGCAAGGTGGTTTATGCTTTCAGATAGTCCGCCTGATAGAGATTTAGAATGGACAGAAACTGGAATTGCCAGTTCTTTTAAATTTATAAATAAATTTTGGGATTTAACTCAGGTAGCTATTGAATTTGAAGAAAAAAATAATAGCGGTGATGCTGTTTTAAACCAAAAACTAAATCAAACAATTTATAATGTTACGAAAAATATTGAAGCATTTCATTTTAATAAATCTGTTGCAAATATTTATGAATTTTTAAACATGTTGCAAAAAAGCCTATTTGAAAAATCAGTTTCAAAAAAAAGCTTATTAAATGCATTAAAAAAAATGGCTTTGTTAATTCATCCCTTTGTGCCACATCTAAGTGAAGAAATGTGGAAATCGCTGGGATCAAATGAAATGGCTATCAGCCAAAATTGGCCTAAAGCTGATAATTTTATGGAAAAAACAAGTTTCAAGCTTGCTATTCAAGTAAATGGGAAAACTAAAAAAATAATTGATTTATCAAACAAAGAAAATGAAGCTGAGGCTAAAGAATTAGCAATAAACGATCCAAAAATAAAAAAAATTATTGATAAAAAAATAATAAAAAGAACAATCTATGTTCCTAATAAGATATTAAATATTGTAATATAGGCTATGAAAAAAAATTTTTTTAGTATTGTTGTTTTTGTTTTTCTTTTAGGTTGTTCGGGGTTTGAGTTTGTTTACAAAGATGCTGTAGATGTAAGCAAGTTAAAAGAAAAAACTAGTATAAGTGTGGGTGGCGACAATCCTGAAATTGTTTACGCGCATATTATAAACAAGATAGGCCGCAAAGATACAGATTATAATTTTGAGTTATTGGTGACTTCAGAAAAAATAGTGGGGGCTAAAGTGGTTAAAAAAGATGGAACTGCATCCAAGTTTGATATTAAGCTCATAATTAACTATATTTTAATAAACACAAGCAATAATTGTCAGATTTTAAGCAAAGAAATTACAACAACATCATCTTACGATTCAAAATCTGCTGGCTACAGCTTCGGAACTGATCTTTCAGAAAACAAAGTTTTAACACAAAACATTCATTCAAACATAGATGAGTTCTTGGTTTATGTTGTAAGGTCGGGCATTGATATGGCTTGTTAAAATGAAAAATAAAGCTGAAGACTTGCTTCAAGGAGTGGGAAGTTACAATTTTGAAAACTCGGTAGTATTAATCAGTGGTAATGAAGAAGGCTTAACTTTCAAGGTTCAAAATATTATTTTTGAAAAAATTAAATCATCAAAAAGTGTTGAAAAAATAATTCTTGATTATAAAGATTTAGACAAATCTACTTTAAAAGAAAAGGTAGCTGGCCAATCCTTGTTTAATGAATTTTTGTTTATACAAATTAATAATGTCGGAGAAAAGATTATAAGTTTTATAGATGAGATAAAAATTGAAGGCGTAACCATTATTTTAATTGGAAAAAATATAAAAAGTAGTTCGAAGGCAAAAAAATACTTTGATTTACACAAAAAATTTTATTCTTTCGCATGCTATAAGCTGTCTGATTCTTTCAAAAAAAAGCATATTGATAAATTTATACAAAAAATCGGATTAGTTTTAACTAAAGAGTCTTATTGGTATTTGGTATACAACTCTGCAAATGAGTTTTTGTTATTAGAAAGCGAGCTTGAAAAAATATCAGTTTATAAAAAAGAAAAAATTGGTCTAGACGAAATGATTAAACTTTTAAGTAGCACTAATAAATTAGAGTTTGATGAGTTGTATTTTAACAGCATCGCTGGTTCAAGATCTAAAATAATTGGGGAATCAGAAAAAACTATAAGATCTTCATCTGATGCTTATATATTCTTAGAGGTTGTTAAAAGCTTTTCAAAAATATTTACCAAAACAAGTGAAAAAAAATTGGAGCAAAATATTAACAGCTTGTCCAGAAACTACCTTCCAAAGTATTTGTTTAAACAGTCTAATAATTTTGAACTAGCAATAAATAAATTTAATTTTGAAAAAATAGTAGCAATTAATAAATTATTACAAAAAACAGAATTGTATTTAAGAAAAAATGACAGCAACTATGTAATGATAATTCAAAGATTTTTATTAAATTTCTCAAGAATTATTAAATGATTATTTCTTTAATCTCTTCATCAGATCGTCAAGCTGATCTAAGTCTGAATAATAAACCGTTATAGATCCTGAAGATCCTTGTTCATTAAAATGTATAGCTGTTTTTAATCCAATTTTTTCAGAAAGCTCTTTTTCTAAATCAATAATGTTGGGATCTTTTAGGTTTTTGTTTGTTTTTCTTTTTTTAAACTTGGCAGTAGTGCGCTCAACTTGACGAACACTCAAATTTTTTTGTATTATTTCATTTGCTATATCAACAGAATTTGGGACTCCAATGAGCGTTCTTGCATGTCCCATTGAAATTTTACCTTCTTCTAAATACTCTAGTATTTTTATATCTAATTCAAGAAGCCTTATTATGTTAGAAATGTGACTTGTGCTTTTGCCAATTAATTTTGATAATTTTTCATAACTCATATCTTTAAGTTTTAAAATGCTTTGGTAGGCCTTTGCCTCTTCGACTGGATTAAGATTTTCTCTTTGGATATTTTCAATAAGAGCTGCTTGCAGAGCTTGTTCATCGTCCATTTCCTTAATAATTACCGGCACTTCGTGTATGCCAACAAGTTGGGCAGCTCTCCAACGTCTTTCGCCAGCAATTATTTCATAGCTATTTTCTTCTTTTTTTCTAACAACAATTGGTTGAAGAATTCCTTGTGATTTAATTGATGAGGCCAAATCTTCAATTTCATTTTTTCCAAATCTTTTCCTGGGCTGTTGTAAGTTCGCCTTAATTGATGAAATTGATATAATTTTAAATATTTTTGAGTCTTGTTGTTTTTCTTTTCCTGCTGATAAAAGAGAAGAAAGACCCCTTCCTAATTTGGTGTTTTCTTTATTCATAGTATCTTCATTGGTTGTAAATTACCTCTTTGGCCAAATCAATATATGCTTTTGATCCAACACAATTGGTATCATATAATAAAACTGGCTTTCCATGACTTGGCGCCTCTGAAACCCTAACGTTTCTAGGTATAATTGTTTTATAAACTTTTTTTCCAAAATGTCCTCTTACATCATTTTCAACAAGATCGCTTAAAGAGTTTCTTTTATCATGCATTGTTAAAACCACTCCTTCAATCTCTAGTTTGTTATTAAAGTTTTTTTTAATAGATTCTATTGTGTTGGTAAGTGCGCTTAAACCCTCTAAAGCAAAAAACTCACATTGCAGAGGAACGATTACAGACGAAGCTGCAACCAAACCATTAATTGTTAGAAGCCCAAGTGCCGGCGGGCAGTCTATAAAAAAATAATCATAAGAATCAATTTTATCTAGTATGTTTTTTAATCTAAATTCTCTATTTTTCATATCGGCTAGTTCAATCTCTGATGCTGCCAGATCTTTTGATGCAGAAATTATATCTAAGTTAGGAATGTTTGTTTTTTTTATTGAATTTTTATCAAATTCGCCATTTGTTAAAAGCTCATATAAGCTTGGATTTCTATCATTTTCCAATATGCCCAAACCAGTACTTGCGTTTCCTTGTGGATCAGCATCGATTAAAAGGACTTTTTTGTCAATAGCAACCATTGCAGTAGATAGGTTTATTGCTGTAGTGGTTTTGCCAACTCCTCCTTTTTGATTTGCTATAGAGATAATTTTCATGGTCTGATTGTAGATAGTTTGTTTATAATCAAAATTTTACCCCTGTCATCAGATAGGCTTTTTAAAACATTAAAACTAAAATCCCAGTTTTTTTTTGCATCACTAATTTCCTTAGTAGCATTTTGTCCTTTTAAAAAAACCATTACTGTGTGTTTGTGTATTAGTTTGTGTGAATAAAATAGTAGTTTGTTTAAGTTTGCTAAAGCTCTGCTTGTTAAAAAATCATAGTTATTATTTTGAATTAGCTCAATTCTTTGAAGCAAAATATTTGCATCAATATCTAATTTTTTACACACTTCTTTTAAAAAAGAAATTTTTTTTCTACTTGAATCAACTAAAGTAACCTTTCTATATCCTAAAATTGATAAAATTAGACCTGGGAATCCTGCCCCTGTTCCCATATCTAAAATTTTACTGTTTTTGTTTGTGATAATATTTGTGATTTGAATGGAGTCAAGAATGTGGGATCTCCAAGGATCGGTCATAGTTGACTTTCCTACTAAGTTTGTTTTGTTATTATATAATGTTAATTCTTCTAAAAAGTTTTCAATTGTTTTTTCTTGGCTTTGGTTA
>MDTG01149887.1_pt1 | contig 11450 bp, 18 predicted proteins | sample 811421 | NCBI WGS metagenome assembly MDTG01 (sample SAMN05326645, study PRJNA326480) | marine metagenome | isolation source: seawater | place: Pacific Ocean: South East | collected 2011
ATAATCAGTTCCGCAAACTGTTGCGATCGCATATGGACCACACCATGTTTTTCTCTGGTTGCCCATCCAGTCAGTGATGGCTCTGCGTTGGGGTGTATGTTTAGTCATGATAAGACCTCCACTTTATTATTATTTGCTGCAACAAGCTTGTCCCAGATCTGTCTGGAGAGAGTTGCTTTGCGATTGCCTCCTGCTTTGCACAGTTGCACAGTTGAACAGTAAACATTCTTGTGGCCAATGATTGCCCAGATGTTCCTGCTATCACCACCCAATGCGTATGGGCAGTATCTCATGCTGAAGAGAGTTGCTCTCTTCCACTTCTTACCAAGTGGTCTTCCCTTTGGCAGAGGGGTCTTAATTTTTTTCCAACGTATTTTCACGATGTTTTCCTTTCTCAGTAAATGTAAGTCAATAATTCAACCTACATATATAGTATACTCTCTCTTGTTCCAAAAAGCAACAAAAAAGAATCCTTATAAATCAAACACTTAGCAACTTTTTTTAAAAAAGATCCCAGTGTCTGGGTTACGTTCCCTTTGATTTTGAGACTGGTTACGAATGTTTTTTCTTTTATTATCAAATACTTAAGACATGTCGCTCCCATCGTTCCCAGACTTCTAAGAATATTAAAAGCATTTATTTTTTCTTCAGAATATTTCTGTATAGTAAAACACACGAACAAGTGCCAATGCCAGTGTATGGACAAATTTGAGAGCTCATCTTTGGCCAGAGATTGGTGTTATTAAAAAAATTGCCACACAACACACTCCTTTGAAAAAAAGATGATGTCTTTTTTATTTTTATAAGGCATAGTATTTTTGTGGCACTAAGTGAACATAGTTGAGGACTGTTCTCTGTCGCAGTGCAGGTGATTAGTGATCGAACCTTGAGAAGCCTGTGCCACACCATTAGAAAGGAGTCAACCTATGCATTGCGTTAAATGTAATTATATGTATACAAGGGTTCAAGGAACTCATCGCAAGTATGGGCAGTCATTCAGAATAAGATCATGTGAGTCGTGTGGATACAAGTTCAGAACAAAAGAGGTTTATGACAAAGAGGTCAAAGCAGTTAGGAAGTCAGAAAATAATAAACCCAGTGAGCTTAATGAAAACATGCTGCATTATAATTTTGAGAAAGGGAATTAAATGTCAAAAGTTTATGTTGTGAATCGACCAGTGAAAAATAAGTTTGGATGGGTTCCAGACTTAACTGATGCATCACGATATGGATCTCTGGAAATAATTTTTGAGGCAAATGACAAGCCACAATTTCTTCCAGGACCAAGTGTGCAAAAAGCACGTCGGATCATGAAGGACTTCTCGTCAGAGGATTATCTTCTCTGGCCAGGAGGTGGAGACCCAATCGCTGTCATGATTGCTTGCATGATTGCTAGTGAAAAGGCATCCACTGTTAGAGTGCTCCGATGGGAGCGAAACATTGATGAGGGTGAAAGGGATAGACGTAAAGGTTATTATATGCCTGTAGCTCTCGAACTAAGAAAGGAAAATATATCAGCATGAGTGATATTGATCTGCTTGAGGATGTGGCACCAGCATCCAATGAACTTGGTGCAGTTACTGATATGGCTCAAAGGATGTTTGATCTTGAAAATGAGATCACAGATCTTGAAGAGTTGTTGAAGTCAAAAAAGCAGGATCTCAGAATGTTGGCAGAACAGAACTTGCCTGACTTAATGCAAGAACTGAATTTGAAAGACTTTACTTTGAAAAATGGATCCAAAGTCGAGGTGAAAGAAATCATCTCAGGATCTGTGCCATCTCAAGGTGCGATTGATCGTGCCAAGGATGAGCAAAGCAGAGTAAGTCTTCAAATGCTCCAACAGCAGTGCTTTGATTGGTTGCGCAACAATGGAGGTGCAGCAATGATTAAAAGTAATGTTGAGGTTCAATTTGGTAAAGATGAAGATGACGTATGCAATGAGTTTACTCAAAGGCTACGTGATGAAAAGCTTTACTTCAAACGTGCAGTCGGTGTCCACCCTGCAACTCTTAATAAATATTTACAAGAGCGACTGGGTGAGGGCAAAGATGTTCCAATCGAAATGTTCCGTGTTTACACAGGACGCAAAGCCAGCATAAGGAGAAAATAAAATGGCAAACAATGTAAGTAAGAAAAAAGAAACAAGTGTTTCAAATATTAATTCAGCAATGTTGCTGCAGGATGCAGGTGCTGGACAGGAGAAGATGTCACAAGAAGATATGATGATACCCAGACTATCTATTCTTCAACAGATGTCTGATCAAGTCAACAAAGCCAATGGTGGTTATGTTCCAGGAGCAGAACCAGGAATGATCTTGGACAATGTTGCCAACAGAGCAATCAATGGGGAGAAAGGTATTGAGGTAGTTCCAATCAGCTACAGACGTGCACACATTGAATGGAAAAAGGATCGTGGTGGCTTGGTAGCAGATCACGGATCTGATGAAAAAGTTTTGGAGAAATGTTCCAGAGGAGATAAGGGTGAATATTTCACTGATGAGGGCAATGAGATTGTTATCACTGGTGAATACTTTGTTTTCTTAATTGATGATGATGGATATACTCCAGCAGTTTTATCGATGAGCAAGTCACAATTTAAAAAAGCTCGAACATGGAACACGATGATGAACAGGCTTATGATTGATGCTGATGGGCAAGTTATTAACCCAGCGATGTTTTGGACATCATATCAGCTAACAACTGTGCCAGAAAAGAATGATCAAGGATCATGGTTTGGTTGGTCATTTAAAATGAACCACGACGCAAAGTCTGGTGGCATTATTCAAAACCACTCGCAAGGTGAGGAGATCTATCTTGCTGCGAGAAATTTTAAAGCACAAGTCGCACAAGGTGATGTTAAGGTTTCTCCTGAGTCACAAGATGATGATGTAATGTAGTCTGCCAATACTGCTTGTTTAAACATTGCATTGTCTAGGGGAGGAGAACCTTCAACTCCTCCCTGACGACTCAGAAAGGAATAATAATGGATTCAATAAAAAAATTCATGAAACTTTTTAAAGGCTATGAGTTGGCTCATGGTCAATACAGAGTTCAGAAAAAAGAGGCAGATGGTAAGATGTCTGGGAGAGCAGTCACAGTAGCAGAGCCAGCAACCGAAGGACATTTTAAAGAACACCTTGATGGTGGTGAATATATATTAGGAATAATAATGTTGCGTGAAAACAACTCTTGCAATTTTGGAGTTATTGACGTTGACATAAGGGGAGAGGTAAAGCTTAATGAATCGCTTGAACAACTCGAAAAGAAAATCAACAAGACACCACTTGTACTTTGCAGGTCTAAGTCTGGTGGTGCTCACTTGTATCTATTTTGTGATCCTGCTATCCCTGCCATTGATATGGTGGCAAAGCTTAATGAGTTTGCAGCCACACTAGGTTATGGTGGTGCAGAGATATTCCCGAAACAAATAAGTAGAGCTAATGAGAGAGACAGAGGAAACTGGATAAATCTTTGTTATTGGAATGGTGACAAGACAGAGCGATATGCAATTCACAATGGCAAAAAATTAGATCTTAAAAATTTTATAAAAGTTGCTGAAAAGAAAACAACAACATTTGAAGAGCTTGATAGTTACAAACCAGAGCTTGTTAGTCATTTTGATGATGGTCCACCATGCTTACAACATATCATGACAATGGGTTTCCCAGAGGGAGGAAGAAACATTTCTTTGTTTAATGTCGGTGTTTACTATCGCAAGAAGAACCCAGATGATTGGCAAGAGGATCTTATGAAATTTAATTATGAGCATGTCTCAACACCATTACCATCTAGTGAAGTCAATACTTTAATAAAGGGAGTTAGCAAAAAAGATTATGCTTACACTTGCAAACAAGCACCCATATGCAACTATTGTGAAAAATCTAAATGCATGAAAAGATCTTTCGGGATTGGTGGCGTGGGAGGTGGTGCAACAATAAACATTGATGCCATAACAAAATATGAAACAGAAAACAGATCATCAGTTAGATGGTACATCGAGATCCAAGGAGAAAGGATTGAGGTCACAACACCTCAACTGCTGGATCAAAGGCAGTTGCAAAAACTTTGTGTTGAAAAGCTTAACAAATGTCCTAGCACTATGCCAGCACCCAAGTGGGAACAAAGGATAAATGAGTTGTTGAGTTCTGTTGAAGTTGTCGTGGATCCAGATGATGCATCGCCACAAGGTCAATTTGAAAAAGTATTGGACTCATTTTTGACTGGTAAAGTTCAAGCCAGACATAAAGATGAGATAATGAATGCCAAGCCATGGCATGACTCAGATGATGGCAAAGTTTATTTTAGGTCAGAGGATTTATTTATATACCTTGACTCGAGAAGATTTAGGTATCCAAGTCAACATCAGATATGGTCTTGGTTGAGGAACTTGGGTGGTGACAGAAAAGCATTCAGAATAAAATCAAAGCCTGTGAAGGTTTGGTCTGTGCCAGCACCAGAGTTTTATGATGATGAAGAACTTGACATACCATCAACAGTAACAGATGAGTTTTAATGGATAAAGAGCCAGAAAGATATTATGAATGGATCTTATGGAAATTGAGAAAGGAAAAAGATGAAAAGGTTTGTCCAGATAATACTGGGACCACCAGGAACAGGGAAGACAACAACTCTGCTGAAGATAGTGGAGGGCAGTCTGAAGAGGGGAGTGGCTCCTGAAAAAATAGCATATCTTGCTTTCACAAGGAAAGCTGCATATGAGGCACAAGAAAGAGCAATGGTGCAGTTTGGGTTTGATGAGAGTAGGTTTCCATATTTTAGAACTTTGCACTCTCTTGCTTTCAAGCAGTTAGGCTTGCAGAGAGATGAGGTGATGACAAACACTCATTACAGGAGTTTAGGCAAAGCTCTGGGAGTTGAGTTCAAAGGTATCTATGACGAGGATCTCGGGATCCATACTGGCTATGGACTTGGAGACAAGTGCTCACGGATTGAGTCGCTCGCTAGGGTTGGCATAAGGTCTGTTGAGCAACAATATAATTATTCCAATGTTGATGATTTGACTTTGCATGCAGTTAAGCAATATGACTCTGCATTGAGAGTTTACAAAAAAGAAAATGGTCTTTTAGATTTTACAGACATGCTGGAGAGATACAACTCACCTCTGCCAGTGGACATTTGTATATTTGATGAAGCACAGGATCTGAGTTCTTTACAATACAAGATGGCAATAAGTTTATCATCTGAGGCACAAGAGGTTTACATTGCAGGTGATGATGATCAAGCTATCTTTGGTTGGGCTGGAGCTGACGTGAATAAATTTTTAAGCTTGAAAGGTGACAGGCATATCTTGCCACAAAGTTATAGGATACCAAGATCTGTTCACAATATCGCATCTGATATTGTCAAGAGGATTAAGAAAAGGTATATGAAACCATGGAGTCCAAAAACAGAGGTTGGCATGGTTGAGCATTTGGCTGATGAACAACAGATAGATTTTTCTGACCAGAAGACATGGTTGTGTATGAGTCGGTCAAAATATCTTTTGAATCGTTTCCAGAAAGTTGCTCGTCAACAAGGTTATGGATATCTTTACAATGGTCAACACTCTCTTGAATCAGATGAAACTCGTGCCATCACCTCATGGGAAAAAGTCAGAAAGGGAAAAGGTATAACTTTGTTCGAAGCAAAAAATATGACTCAGTTTTTTGGATCCAATGTGAAATTAAAAAACAAGGATGTTTATAATTTAAGTGACTTCGGTTTGCCAGAGGAGGCAAGGAACTACGATTGGATGAGGATGTTAAGAGGCATCGCACCAGATGAGAGAGAGTATCTCAGATCTTGTTTGCGCAATGGAGAAAAATTTAGCGACAAGCCTAGGATAGTTATATCAACGATCCATCAGAGCAAAGGTGGTGAGGCAGATAATGTTGCATTGGCGACTGACATGGGAAGATTGAGTTGGGAGAACTCTCACACCGATGAAGAGAACAGGGTTTGGTATGTCGCTGTCACCAGAGCAAAAGAAAATTTGTATATTATGAGACCCAGAGGATTGCGTTATTATGCATTATGATGCTAAGTGTTTGATTTTAAAGGAAAAGAAAATCCTTTTCTTTTTGCAAAAAATAAGACATACTATCTCTATTGATACTGAGAAAGGAAAAAATCATGTTAGATAAATGTTATTCAATCGACTTAAAAACTCTTGAGCTAAAAGCCTACGTCAGCAGAGATGTTGCTGAGGTTATGCAAAATGGATCTCTCCATTTTTCTAGTCCACTTGAGATTTACAATAATGTTAATGTATCCACCGCAAAGCTAGCAGAGATATATAACAAGTACTCTCAAAAGCCTGTCAACAGATTTTCTGACAAAGCAAAAGGTGGTGTCAGATTATTTAATCTTATAAATGGCATGGATGTGCCAGTGGCATCAACTCGTTGGAATGGTGTCCAGAAAACTTCGTCCATACCCAAGACTAAAGATGTTGCCAAGATCATTAAGGATGATGCAAAGGTCTCCAGAGGGAGAGGTGCTTTTTATGACAAGGTGGTAAAAGCTGTTGTCAAGGAAAATCCTAGAAAGACTGGCACTCGTGCTTGGCACATTTTTGAGATCATCATGGCTAACAAAGGTGGGATCAATTATGAGCTGTTGATCGAGAAGTCAAAAGAGTTCGACATCTTAAAAGCTGGAGTGAGAGAAGATGTTGCTCACGATCTTAAAAAAGGAAGGGTTGAATTGGTATGATTATTTATGGTGCAGGCTTAGCAGGTTTGTTAGCAGGGAATATGCTTCGTGGGTTTGACGTTGAAGTCCACGAGGCACAAAAAGATCTTCCGAACAATCATGGAGCATTGTTAAGGTTTAGGACTGACAAAGTTGGGACAGCTTGTGCCATACCATTCAAAAAAGTTCGTGTGCACAAAGCCATAAAATACGATGACAAGATCCACACAACTCCAAACCTTCAACTAAGTAATTTATATTCTCAAAAAGTTACAGGAGCTATACTCAGTAGATCCATAAATAATTTGGATCCATCAGACAGGTTTATAGCTCCATGGGAACTTATAAAAATGATGGCAAGTAATTGCAAGATGAGATATGGTATGAGCTTGAGCAAGAGTGTCATAGAGAGAACTGAACAGCCAATCATATCAACTATACCAATGCCCACACTGATGAAGATAATAGGTTGGCAAGATATACCAGAGTTTCCTCATCAACAGATATGGACGCAAAAGGGAACTATCTTGGATCCAGAGTGTAATGTTTATCAAACTATTTATTACCCAGATCCAAAGTCACCATTCTATAGAGTTTCTATTATAGGCAATATAATAATATCAGAGTTTGTTCGCAAGCCAGAGTCAATTCCTGGACCACATTTAATGGAGGTGCTCAAAGAGGACTTCGGCATCCGAGCTTACAAGATCCATCACATGGAGCAATCAGATCAACTGTATGGAAAGATCAGACCCATTGATGAGGATCTGAGAAAACAATTCATATTTGAAATGACAACCAAGTATGGTATATATTCACTAGGTCGTTTTGCGACTTGGCGACAGTTACTTCTTGATGATGTTGTTGAAGATTGTCAACACATTGAGAGGTTTATCAGAGGTAGCAGTGGCTACACAAGACTTATGCATAATCAGAAAGGAATGAAAGCATGAAAGTAAAATTAATTAATGCGACGTCAGATGCAGTGAACTTATTGCTGTTTACAAAAAACACAAGGTTGATGAATGATGAGGATGCTTATGAAAAAGTCTCTCAATGGGATGATGAAAAGAAGCAAGCAGAACTCGACTACATGCTTCAAACAATAAGATCTTCTTGGGAGTTCATTGACTACACCTTTGATATCAGAGATGTGACCAGAGGGTTTACCCATCAGTTTGTTAGGACACGACAAGGTTCATATGCTCAACAATCTCAAAGGACAGTTGACATGCAAGGTTTTGGATATTATACGCCACCAAGAATATCAGAAGATGAAAATGCAAGGTTGATATATAACACTGCCATGAAAGTTATAAACGATCAATATCAAGCATTAAGGTCTTTGGATATCCCTGCAGAGGATGCCAGAGGGATATTGCCAACAAACATTCACACCAACATTGTCGCAAAATTTAATCTGCGGACTTTGAGTGAGATGGCAAAGTCTCGTTTATCACCGAGAGCACAAGGTGAATATCAAGAGGTGTTTAAGCTTATGGTTGATGAGGTAGTGAAAGAGCACCCATGGGCAGAACCATTTTTAACTCCCACAGAGTGGGCTGCACCATCAATGTATAAAGCTTTAAATAAATAGGGTAGGCAATGGGCAGGAAAAAACTATATGGCGAGGATCTCGCAATCAAGATACATGACTTGAGATCTGAGGGCAAGACCATGAGGCAGATAGGTGAGATCGTTGGCATGCATGAGTCAAAAGTTAGATATGTCATTTATAAAGTCAAACCATTCAAGTACAGAAAATTATTTAAAGATTTAAAAAGTGCTATGGATGAGGTTGATGAGAAGAATAATAAAATGAAAAAGCTTTTGCAGAATGTTCAAAAAAAATTATTACGGAGATTTAAATGAAGAAAAGAATAGTCATAGCTGATCTTGATGGGACATTGTCTGACTATCAGCATCGTGTTCAGCTCTATATTAAAAAAGATTATGATGGCTTTAATTCTCAAGGCAAATATGATAAGCCAATAGAAAATGTTTGCAACATATTGAGAAGACTTCATGATGATGAAACAGAGATAGTAATAATGACTGCCAGAGATGAGTGGCATCATCAAGACACTGCTGAATGGTTAAGGCTTAACGACATTCCATTTGACAGATTGTTGATGAGGAAGACTGGCGATATGTCTCATGACGATGACTGCAAGAAAAATATGCTTGAGCAAAACATTGAAAAAGAGAATGTTTGGTTTGTTCTAGAAGATCGCAAGGTGGTTGTCGATATGTGGAGGAAAGAGGGGTTGACTTGCCTTCAAGTTGCTGCAGGAGAGTTCTGATGGAAAGGATTAGGATAGTTGGCAATGACTTAGAGCTTGATGATAAAAAGGTCGCTAGGATCTTCGACATAAGCTCTGTTCAAATGCATGAGTTAAGAGAACTGCTTGACAAAGCAAATGATTATGATACAAAGGTTGAGGAAGCATATGAGGAAGGAAAACAACATCATGTCTACACAAAAAAATAATAAAGATGCAGCTCAGATCCTCGAGGAGATGGCGAACACATTTAGAGAGAGGAACAGAGTTTATGGGGACAATTACAAAAATGTTGGCGAGGTTATGGTGGCTTTGTTTCCAAAGGGAGTTGATCTTAGGAGCAACGATGACTTTAACATCTGGCATTTGTTTGAATTGATGATTGTTAAAATAACAAGATTTGCAAACAGCGATTTAAAACACAAGGACTCTATTCATGATGCTGCAGTTTATGCTGCAATGGTCGAGTCATTAATCAAGGGAGAAGATGATGAGTAATATTTTAATAACTGGATCCAGCAGTGGTCTAGGCAAGGCAATGTTTGATAAGCTTGAGGAACAAGGGCATAGTGTTCATAGTTTCAATATAGAAGATGGCAATGATGTCAGAGAGGCAAACGCATTGAAAGAAGTTTTAGAGAAAACACCTTTCGATATTGATATCTTAATAAATAATGCTGGTGTTAATTTGATAGATTGGCTTGAAAATTTTGAGGAGGATATGTGGGACAAGGTCATGGACACAAATGCCAAGGGCATATATCTTATGACAAAAGCTTGTTTGCCATCATTAATAAAGTCAAAAGGAACTGTTGTCAATATCGTCAGCAATGCTGCACATATGCCTATGACTTGCTCGTTGGCTTACAATGCATCAAAAGGTGCTGCACACATAATGACTTTACAGTTGGCTCGTGAGCTTACAAAAAAGCATGGCATAACAGTTTTCGGCATAGCACCCAACAAATTGTCTGGCACTGGCATGAGTGACTCAATAGATGAACAGGTCGTTAAAACTCGTGGCTGGACAAAAGAATATGCTCAAGAGTATCAACTCAATGGGCTGTTAGCAGGGGAAGAAACTCCACCAGAAAGATTGGCTGAGTTTATTGCTTTCCTACTTCAATCAAAAGAGCACCACAAATATTTGACTGGGTGCATATTACCATATGGAGCGTAAAATGAAATTCACAATCGAACAAATAGCTATCTGCCCAGAGAACCCTATTGCTGCAAAGAAACTTCTTTCTGAGATGGGTGCAGTTGAGTGGGCTGAAGATCATGTTGTTGCCACTGGCAATGTTTTTTCAAACGAGGGAACCAATGAGGCAGACTTGTCTTTTAATTATGATTTGATATCTGGCAAAGAGTTTGAGGTCTTGAACTATACATCAGGCAGGAACTGGATAGATGAAAGAGGTGACAGGAATGTTGTCAGTCATCTGGGGATGCACTGCACCAACTCAGAGCTGATTAAATGGAGAGAGTTTTTCAAGGAAAGATTTATTGAGGTGGCTCAAGAGGTTTTCACAGACTCTCATACGAACCCAGTGATAGCAGGGAAGAGATCTTATAACTATGTGATTTTTGATACACAACATATACTAGGTGTGGATCTTAAATTTATTGTTAGGATTAACAAAGATGATAGTGTTTGATTTGGAAACAACTGGACTTCCTAAAGCAGAGGGATCTGACTTAAATATTCAGCCCAAAATAATAGAGTTTGGTGCTATCAAGGTTGATGATGATTTTAAAGAGGTTGGCAGGCTTGAGTTCATGTGCAATCCTGGACATGACTTGGATCCAAAGATAACAAAGATCACAGGAATAACAGATGAGATGCTTAAAACAGAAAAGCCATTCATAGCTTATTTTAAAGATTTATGTGATTTTTTCCTTGGCGAGAGACATTTATCAGCCCACAACTTAACTTTTGACAGACAGATACTAAAGTTTGAGCTTGAGAGATCGGATAAGATAACCAAGTTCCCATGGCCATGCGAGCATGTGTGCACAATGGAGTTAGGCAAATCAGTCTGGGGAAAGTTTAGAAAGCTTGGGGAGATCTATTTTGAGGTCACTGGCAAAGAGCATAAATCAGCTCACAGATCTCTGGCAGATGTTGAGGCAACAGTAGAAATTTTAAAATGGTATAAAAAGGAGGGACACATATGACACCAGCATTAATTGGATCCATCATTGGAGCGATAGTGGTTATAATTTTATCTAATTATATATCATGATAAATGTTCGCTTGAGATCAGAATATTCTTTCCGAAAAGCTTTCGGACCAATCCATAAAGTTGTTGAGACAACAAAGGGAGATGTCATGGGCATATCTGACTCTGGCACATGGGGTCATGTTGCTTTCAGCAAGGCTTGTAAGAAAGCAGGGAAGAAACCTTTGTTTGGAGTTGAGATACCAATAGTTGAGGATGCCACAGAGAGATCCAAACAACCAACTAATGA
>MDTG01318403.1_pt1 | contig 11450 bp, 9 predicted proteins | sample 811421 | NCBI WGS metagenome assembly MDTG01 (sample SAMN05326645, study PRJNA326480) | marine metagenome | isolation source: seawater | place: Pacific Ocean: South East | collected 2011
CACTTTGGCACTGGTGCTAAGGGTGTCTATGTTCAGGATACTGTCGATGAAGAGAAGGCCGAGAATCCAATCGGTATCGTGTCCTTCGCTGACATGACATACACCCCGTTCTATTACGACCTCAAGCCACCAGCACCAGCGGTGCTACTGTGTGTCGATGAAGTGCAGGACTTGTCTGTATTGAAAGGCGATATGGTCCGCAGGTTTGCTGATGAAACTACCAATGTTCTGTTAGTCGGTGATCGAAGACAGGCACTGTATCTATTCGCTGGTGCTGATGGTGCGGCTATGACCAAGAACGGCGAGTCATTCAACTGTGAACCATTGCCTATGACCATTTGCTGGCGTAACAGTCGTAAGGTCGAAGAGAATGTTCACCGCATGATGAGATATGCTAGAAGCCAAGCACTGATGTCTGAAAATCAGGTTGACCTATCCAAGACAGAAGTCCCGACATACGAGGACCATCGCTGTCCTCCTATCGCTGATTGGCGAGAGGGTGCGTCTAGTGTCAGGATGCCTGCACATCTAGTTGCTGAATACATCGAAACAGGTGACATCACTTGTAGCCGTGTGGTTTCACCATTGGCTCGTATTGCTATCAACACATTGCGTGCTGGTAAACCAGTTGTATTGCCTGCTGGCAACGATGGTATTGACGGTATTGTCAAGCGTCATTGGACTGGTGCTAGACCTAGAGGCCGTGCTAAGATGGTCAAGGGCCTAGGACTACCTGCATCTGAAAAGGGTCGAGAGATTGCACATGATGCACCTAGTCAAGTATCCATGAGGGACATCCGTGTCAGAATCGATGATCTGTTGACATACAAGCGTAACAAAATCATCAAGGATGCTGGCAATGACCCAAAGGCTGTTGACAAGGATGATGAGTATCAGAACCTAGTCGATGAAACCGACTGTGTTCTAGCATTGGCTGAAGGCTGGCTAGAACAGACTGGCAACATGAATGAGTCCAGTCGTGGCGTTACATACCGTGCTGACCCTGCACTGTTCCTGAAGTGGCTAGACCAATTCCTAGGACAGACAGAAGGTCGCAATGGCGAGGACAGCATCAGGTTTGCATCTGTCCACCGTGTCAAGGGCGCACAGGGTAAGAGGACCTTCATAGTCATGGACAGGATACTCAAGGACAAGGAGGGCAATGAAACCATCAAGAGCGCATTCATGCTACCACACTGCATGACTACACCTGAAGAGGCTGTCCAAGAGTTGAACGCTGTGTATGTGGCGGCAACTAGGGCTATCGACCAAACTATCCTAGTATCTCATGACAAGGAGTTGGCCGAGTTATTCCCAACCAAGGAGTCCTTTGACATTGTAATGAAGGCGGCTCGTTCAGGTGATGACATGCTAGTAGCAATGGCATACAAGAATGCCACATTGCCTGAAGGCGAGCGCATTGAAGTCGAGTCAAAGGTCGATCACATCAAGTGCGGCTCATGTGACATCGAGTTAGATGCTGATGCTGATGTCGATACCTGTGTGACAGAAGGCTGTGATGCGGTTATGTGCAAAGAATACAGTGGCAAAGAAGGCAGTGGCCCATACGGTTGCAGTGTTCCAGCATCCTTTGATGACATGATGGATGAGAACGGCGACAAACTGTGCCTGCCTTGTTGTAATGACCAGCGTGAAGAGGCACTGGCCAAAGAAGCCGAGCCTGAAGATGACATCGACTTTGACGAGGCGTTGGAGGCCGCACACTTTGAGTTAGAGTGCGATGCCAGTCCCGATACCAATGACAGGATTCCTAGAAAAGGCCTGTCCATGCAGGAGAAGATTGACTTAGCATTGAAGGATGATGAGTCAGGTGCTGTTGACATCTTCAGTATCTTCATGCTACTGGCATTGCCTATCGTATTGCTAGTCAACATGGCCAAGAAGATAGTCCCTGCATACACAGTTGCACAGCGAGATGCATTGAAGGAGGAGGGTCCTAATGCTGACAAGCCAGCATATTACATGGATGATAATGATACCGAGAACAGGGTCATCAATGACCACACAGCATTCTATCAGAAGGCAGGGTTCTTCCTATCCTGTGGCGGCTGTGACCATGTTGAGTTTCACAACTTTACAGACAGCGAGAAGTATCCTCGACAGGCTCAACAGTTGAAGTATCAAAGCAACCCATTCTCTAGGACTCGATCATGGAATCTAAAGTGCAACTCATGCGGTGCGGCTAATAAGCATCACAAGTGTCCCGCACCACCTGAATGGTCCCCTAAGTCCCTCAAGACTGTCGAGGAGATGGGAACACGCCCTGAACAGTGGGGCTTTGCACCAGTTAAGTTTCACGCCCGGCGTATTGAGGAGTTTTGGAAGTGCGAATATACACCAACTAGCGGTTATTATGGACCTAATCAAAAGAAGGGCCTCCTCGCTGATGATGAAGCAATGAAGGTGTTTTATCCATTTGACGAAGACGACCTCGTGAGAGTCCAACATCAGCGATACGGCAGGAATAGTAACAACGACCAGCATCAGACGATTAGTGCTGTGCGGACATGGATTATTGACAACAGGCCACACTGTATGCCAACCACATGGAAACGCAATTACAAGACGCATCAGGTCATGGATGACATCCAGTCCTGTATGGGTTCAGGCGAAGTTGTCCTCGCTATCCATGCTGGTAATGAGGAGTATCTATGGAGGAAAATGCATCCAATGTGCGAGGACACTGGTTTCTCATGCGATGTAATGCAGAAGTATATCCCTCAAGCGGAGAGGGACAATGACGGCAACGCATACAGAAGAGATGTCAGGGAAAAATACAATGCTAAAATCAATGCTACCCTTGATCGTGCAATCCTGTATTATCACTATGCTACTCATGAGAATGTTGTTCGTCACGAAGTCGCTAAACTTAGGATATGGAAAGGACATGACATTGGCCATGTATATGACACAGCATTGATTCTTTACATCAAGTGTCCAAAGTGCCAGTCAGGTAAAACAGATGGCTTTGTCAGACTCAAAGTGCGTCAAGAGATGACTGGCCGTAAAGTTGGTTTCAGTGCGAAGGTTGGCACTACTGGTGAATGGAAAAAGAAGCCAGTAACCATTGGTAAAGTCATGTGGCCAAAGAATGATGAAGGCGACAACATCACTAAGTTTGACTCTAGGTTTGGACATCATGATTGCATGGTATGCGGTAAACCTCACATCAAGTCAGGGCTGGTTCCAGTCATGGCTAAGGATGACGAGGAGGAATGGCATGGCATGTGGGTCGGTCAGGACTGTGCGAAGAAGTTTATGGGATTCATGCGGTTCACAATTCCTGCTGATTCCTGTAAGATATGCAACGCAAATGGTCATCACAGTCTAGTCAAAGAAGTATTCCCAACTCCATCACAGATAGAGGAGGAGGACCTTGACGGAACAGATGTTGCTGAACGCCGTGAAGTCGTTTGGGATTGCATCAAGTGTGGCAACAGTGGAACCCATGATCAGATGGTCAAGGAGTATGACATGGAAACATCAGCAGGAACCGAACATGTGACTGTCAATGCTAAGGATGTCGGCGATAAGATACGCTGGGAACAGTTAGACGGGACAATCGACTTCCAACCACAGGAGAGGGCATCACTAGAATGAGCCTTGATATAGGGCATCTATGTTAGACAAAGTGCGGGCAGGTCTGTTGTTTACTCATTGGGGGGTTATCGACAGGGCAGGCATGGCCTTTCACCGGCCTGCCCGCACCGAGTATGAGGATGAGAGATATGGCAGATTATACACACATTACATTAAAAGAGATGGATGCATTCCTAGTGGATGCTAATGATTTTAGACGAATAGAACCTGATGAAGTTGGTCACTACTGCAAAGAAGCAGTGTATGAGCGAGAATATGACGACACTGGATGTCGCATCAGAATATACTCCTCAATCGATACACGCATTTCAGTAGGTCGAAAGAAGGGTGCTGATGCTATCAGGGTCGTATTGGTTGACCCTGAAGGATACCCTTGGCATAAGGGATTCAAGCGTGTTCATCGTGTTGAGAATTGGAGGCTCAATTTGCTAAAGCGTTTTGAGCCGGTGATCGATGAGTATTGGAATTACAAATGGCTAGCACCACGAAAGTGTCCTAAGTGTCACTTTGGAACATTGAGAACCCGTAATGGCAAAAAAGGTCCGTTTATGGGATGTTCAGGGTATAACCCTAACATCAACGACTCATGCAGGCATACCGAGGCGATTAAGTGAACATCTTTGTGTTACATAGGATAGCAAAGATATGCGCTCAAATGCACTGTGACATTCATGTAATCAAACAGATATTAGAATGCGCTCAAATGATGGTGGCCGCACTGGTTGCTAACGGGCATGACCCGCAGGAGATGCCATTGTCATCCACTGGGCGGCCTTATGGAGTTACACACAAGCATCACCCCTGCACACTATGGGCGGGAGAGTCCAATGGTAACTTCAAGTGGCTAGGCGAATTAGGGCTGGCTCTATGCGAGGAATACGAGTATAGAAAGAAAAGTAGTCCTAATGCAAAGCACCCTTTAGTTGGAGGAGGAAAACCTCATCGATGTAAAGCGGTCATTGAACAGTTGATCGAGATGCACGAGGATAAGCCATTCGATAAGCCTGATGACATGACACCATTTGCACAGGCTATGCCTGATGAGTTTAGAAGCGATGATGCTGTCTATTCCTATCGGGAATACTACAAGTCTAAGTTGTTTAATTTCAAAGAACCTCGCAGGCCACAGTGGAACAAATTACGCCCAGCACCTGAATGGTGGGCATAGTGAGCCTTGAAATGCTAGACCTTCATGGGCAGGGATATGCAACCGCATGGACAGCCGATTTTCATAATGCCTGAAGGAACAGATAGAACACGAGGAAAAAGCGCACAGGGCAACAACATCGCCGCCGCAAAAGCAGTGGCTGATGCTGTCAAATCAACACTGGGTCCAAAAGGCATGGATAAGATGCTAGTCAATGGACTAGGAGATGTCTTGATTACAAATGACGGTGCTACTATCCTGCGGGAAATCAATGTTGAACATCCTGCGGCTAAGATGGTCATTGAAGTATCAAAGACTCAAGAAGCACAGTGTTATGATGGCACTACTACATCTGTTGTATTCGCAGGTGCTTTACTCAAGGAGAGTGAAGCATTGATCGAAAAGAATGTGCATCCAACTGTAATTGCATCAGGATACAGATTAGCATCCTCTAAGGCATTACTAACACTAGAGCAATGCGTTGTATCTCCTAGTAAACTGAAGAAACATATCGGCGAAGGATACCGACAGATTGCTATGGCATGTGCTGAAACAGCACTGACTGGTAAGTTTACAGATACTCATGAGAGCGTTAAGAATGTCATTGCATCCATTGCTGGTGATGCTGTCGAGGCTTTGTCTGATGGAGTCAGCCCACCAAACCTAGACGACATCAATGTTGTATGTGCAACAGGTGGTAGTGTCGAAGATTCATATATGCTCGACGGAATTGTGTTAGAAAAAGAGAAGGCTCACAATGGTATGCCGACAGCGGTTGATGGTGCAATCGTTGCATTGATCGATTTTCCTGTTGAAGTGAAGAAGACTGAAGTCGATGCTAGAATCAGTATCACAAGCCCTGACCAAATGCAGGATTTCCTTGACCAAGAAGAGAAGGCACTGAAGGATATGGTCAGTAAGTTTGTTGATGCCAAAGTGAATGTCCTGTTATGTCAGAAGAAGATTGATGACCTAGCATTACATTACATGGCTAAGGCTGGTATCATGGCATTACAATCCTGCCGTAAATCACAACTGTCATCAGTATCGAAAGCGACTGGGGCTAAGGTAATCAGTGACCTAGACGACCTAACTAATGAGGACTTAGGCAGTGCTGGTTATGCAATGGAGGAACGACTAGGTGAAAACATTGTGACATCTATTGGCGGTGTATCCGCTGATGGCAAAGCGGTCACAGTTGTGTTGCGTGGCGGAACAAGTCACATTGTTGAAGAGATAGAAAGAGCATTCGATGATGCTCTAGGAGTAGTATCTCTAGTCATCAATGAAGCACAGGTTCTAGTCGGTGGCGGTGCTACATTTGCTAGAATGGCTAAGGAATTGAGAGAGTTTGCATCCACAGTTGCTGGGCGTAAACAGATGGCTGTTGAAGCATATGCTAGTGCATTAGAAGAGATTCCAGCAACTATCGCTGAAAATGCTGGGATGGACCCAGTTGATACAATCATCGCACTTAGAAAAGCACATGGGCATAACCAGCATTGTCATGGAGTATATGTCACTGATGAAGATGTGGACATACTAATTGACAACATGCTTGATCATGGTGTCATTGAACCGCTAAGTGTAGTAAGGCAGGCTGTGTCTAGTGCGACTGAAACAGCCACAATGATTCTTCGCATCGATGATGTTATTCAAATGCGTCAGGCTGGTCCACCCGGACCTATGATGTGATTGCATCATGTTACAGCACGGCTGACGGACAACAGTGTCCATAAGAAACGAATAAGCCTCACGAGCCAATTCCGTGCCACCACCTGTCCATGAATCTCTTCTCCCTCAGATACTGTTCCTCCGTTATCACATCGCCTTCGGGAGTCATTATTCCTGCTAAAGGGCTACCACCCTCCTTTGGCATTAGGGACAGATGTAATTCTTTCAACTCTTCAGCAAAGGTCTTTTCAGGTTCGGGTTCGGGTTCAGGTTCGGGTTCAACGGGGATTGGGGTCAGTATCCTTCGGCGAATAACATTATTCTGAATCGTTACAGCGGCTTCGTTACGAAGTCCACCGACCCGTTTAATTCCACCTTCATCGTTTACTTCAACGATCAGGTCCTTGAACACTAGAAGTGTTCCTTCAGGCTCATTTTGCATATCAATTATTTTTCTTGTCATATTTTTCATCTCCATATTATTCATGTTATTACTAGCGGTGATTTTCCAAAAATCCGAGAATTATCCGAACCTTGTGGAAAATAATCCGTAATCTCAAAAATCCCAACTATATCTTTAGTCGTCATTTTATCGAAATTACATTATTTTGTCTAGTCTTCAATTTATTTTGTTATTTACTATCTCTATCGGTGATGTTCAGAAACAGATTGTAATCTCGCAAATCAAGATTCAAATCGGTCAAAAATAGGCAAAATGGCTCGCAGTGCCACGATTTTGCGGGGAACCCTTCATATACACTGACCGTCTAGTATAGACAAGTGGGACCATGAAGCCCACAGGAGAATGATGAGAATGAAGAAATGGATTAAGGATGAAAAATGGCTATACCCACTGAATACTGGGACATGGAAAGAGATGACGGATTTTCACAAAGGAGAAGGCCCTGACCCTAGAGTTGGACCAGCAATGAATGTGATGGAGTTAGCACGAAAGATATGCACAATGGACAAGATGAAGATGTATCGTATCGTGCATGAGGCATACGAGTTTGCTAAGAGAGAAGGCGAGGGTGGCCGCAAAAATTACGGCATAGATGAAGCGGACATGTGGACAAAGACTGACCAATACTATACTGGTAAAAGAACAATCAAGCACGGCACGATCAGGTTTAGCCGACCAAAGGATTGGAAATCCGCTAGAGGTGCTAGAGGCGGACCTAGTTACGGTATAACAGTGCCATTATGCGGTGGTGCTGGCAGGCTCATAGAAGTAATAGTGCATGAGATTACACATGTAATACACTTGAGTCGATACAAGTCTAGTATCATCAATGGCAAACGAAGGCCACACGATTTAGTGTTCAATAGGATATTCCTGAAGTTGATGAAGCCCATCATGGGCCTGAAGGAATCAGAAACAAACCCGTTCAACATGGGTTATTCAGTTGGCAAAGGATACGCACCCTCTAGGAAAATAGAGAGGATGCTTAATCAGATGGTCAAGGACCGTGATGAGAAAATCATGCGTCTATTCAAGTATCAATGGGGGGGCAAACCAACAAAGAAGCGCAGTAATAGAATACCTAGAGGATGGATTAACCATGTGATGTATTACATCAATGGCAATTGCTATTGCTATTACAGTGAAGAAGCACACGAACAGATTGTTAGTGCGTTTCCTGAATTGATACATCTAATTGCTAATCCAAAGGATGACAATTGTCTGATTGACATGCTCAAAGGCAAAGCAAAGATGCCTGATGATTTACCATTGCTGATCGAAAGATGTGTCGATGAGATTGTGTATTCCTATGAATACGAATCTGAATACGATAGTTGTTACAAGGGATACATCAAGACCGTTGAAAGTGGACATTCATGGTTCATCAATTGGTCTAAGTCAAATATGTGAGCCATTAAATACCCTGACCGCCACGCTCACACTAGCCCCACGAGGGTTATTAGGTGAGAATGATGAGTCGAAAAATGATTAAAGAGAGTGCTGAAAGGCTAGAAGACATACCAGCGGAGTTGGGACCTGCATTGAAAATGCTGGGGACAATCATGCAAGAAGAGTGGATGGGAAGACATGGAGTTTATCTCGATGAAGACGAGCGTAAAACCAACAAGGACCCTATCGCACATGTTGAAGATACTGTGATTCAAATTAGAATCGGTAACAAGCGTATCACGATGAGGCCATCCCATGAGGATAAGCCAGCCGTTGTAATACCAGTTGGTATGAGTGACAAGAGAAACACATGTTCCATTCCTAGAGATTGGGCTACTGGTGTTTGGATTGATGCATTGATCGAAGCATTCAGTGGCGACCCATCAGTTGCATTTGCATTTGCTGAAAGAGTCAATCAGGCAATTGACATGGCGATGGTTACTGACGAGGACACTGGTAAACAATCTGTAAAGCAGGCTGACCTGCCATCACACAAGCACGCTGTTGAAGTTGCTGAAATTGTTGAATCATTGAAGAGGCACTTTCACGGAAAGTCGTCAGGCTCTCCTAAATTGAATATGGATTTCCATGTTGAAGAGATGGGTGGCGAATGGAGGCCACAAGAGAATGCAGTGGAAACACATGCAATGATACAGGAGATGCTGGACAATACTCGTAAAGAGGCTGTCCTAAACACCCTTGTTCCTAATCCCAATGTAACAGCCACACAGGATAACATACCTGATATTCCTGTGGCACAGGAGGTAGTCATTCCTGTTGTTGAGGCATCCCATCCCGAAGCACCTGTGCCGGTTACATTGGAGGAGGAACCCACATCTATTGTTGCAGTGGCAGACACTGTGGAATCTGACAATGACCCAATAGTATCCAAAGGTGTTTCAGGTTTCGCTGAACACATGGAGAATCTAATTATCGAGGCAATCAACAATGCTGATGAGGATAACGATGCCCCTGACGGACAGGTTGGTCCAACATGGGGTCGAATCAAGAAGTCGCTGTCTGAAACTATCCTAGAGGACAAATTAGACCTAGCACGCAAATGCCTAGACAAACTTGTCAAGCATGGCCTAGTTGCTAAAGAAGGTGTCAGGCGAAGCACACGCTATCTCCTGACTGGTTCAGGGCTAGAGATGCTAGTTGGTATGCCATTGCCTGATGTAATCAGTCAAGAGTTAGAAGATACTCCATTCAAACCTAGTGGCGATTCAGTAGTTGCAGTTACACACGAGCCTCATATCAACAATGAAGTGGGCGGTATGTCTATGTGGACTAACGACCCTGAAGAAGTCAAAGCCATCAAGAATGAGTTTGATGAAATCATTTCAGATGCCGAGCCTTGGATTCCACATGAAGAGGGTATCGAAGTTATTGAAGACCCTGTGATCGATGAGCCTGTTGAAGTCCTCCCAACATTCCCCATCATAGGGACCTGTGCTAACAGCGGCAGGCCTGCTGTGTTTGTTGTTGAAGACCTACCAGTCGGTCCTCGTGGCTTCGCTACCGAGAAGGACTACTGTGAATACGCTGGCTTAGAATACAAGCATGAGGGCTACTACATCGAATCTCTAAGCAATCAACCAATGGGCCATTATGACCCCCCAGTTGAACAAGAGGATGAAGAAACATCCGTTCCTATCACTGGTCCTGCCAGCATAGACATTGGCACTGACGATGACCCTGCTATGGACTATCTAGGGCTAGGAGGTGGTTACTGATGGAGGACCGCAGTAAACTACCTGCTGTCCTTCGTATCAGGGACATGACTCAATGGGTCAAGTTGACTCAAATCAATGGTAATGCCGGATTGCCGATATACATCAAAAAGAAGGCAATCATTCACATCTCTCCTAGAACCCTAGATGCCAGCGAGGGAACCTTCGTAATGGCTCAAGGAGATACTAGACCTATTGCAGTTGCTGAACCATACGGTGCTATTGCTAGTGCATTAGGCTGGCATGATAAGTCTGTCATCACAATAAAGGAGGAGGAATGATCATGACTAGGTATCCAGTAGTTTGGATTGTATCTGAATATCATGGTGGCATTCCAACGGCTCGCTATCTCTTCTCATCTGAAAGAGATGCAAAGCGTCATTGGGATGGCTTCTTCTGTGAACATGACATTGAGAAGTATGAATACACCTGTGTTGAAGGATTACCATTGACCGCTGACAGTGCATGGAAACATGGTTACTGTGAAATGCATAAGGATGAGTTTAGATGGTCAACAGAAGTTGTCCGCTCTATCGATTACTTTGAGAAGTCTGATTACAATTCACGAGAGTTGGTTTATCAGGCATTACTAGAGGAATTGTGTGGCAGGCTCATTGAGTCTTTACAGCCACATGCTGAATGTCGAAAGGAGTTTGGTGACTGGCATGGATTCAGTGACGGTGTAAACGACCTGAAAGAATGGCAGGCCAAGGACATTCTTTTCGGAGATTCAAGTATTGAATCGTGGGCTGAATGGTATCGCTACGAGAACAGACCAGCAGGCACTATTCACTTTGCCGACTATGCACATGCATGTATCGAGTTGATTCAAAGAAGAGGCATCAAGGACATGTCTGAATACGATCAAGAGAACCTATTGCACTATTGTTCAATGTGGAATATGGAATGTGAGGTCGAGGAATATGATGAAGAGGACTATGACTTAGCAAAGCGTTCAGCACTGATGCTGTATGACCTAGGTTATGCTACCATCAAACAACTAGACGCATGGGGGGTCTTCATAGGGATAGACCCTGAACATGGTGCTTTTGAGCCTGTGGAGGACACAGGAGAGGTTGCTACGGACATGATTACAATCAAGATGCCATCAGCCGCATGGGATGTTTTGGCTGAAACACTGGCTATGGACATGGAATCTAGCAACATATCTAAGGACCTGCGTAAAGACATTCAAGAAGCGTTAGGGCAGGTGGTGTTTGAATGAGGACAGAATGGATTTGGATTCCGGCTGATGATAGCGAGGCTATACTGTATCCTATTATTGGGCCTGAAAAAGGACTTGAGAAAATGAAGTGGATGCAGGACATGATCGGTGGATACTATACCACCTATCCATGTAACA
>MDTG01324739.1_pt1 | contig 11450 bp, 8 predicted proteins | sample 811421 | NCBI WGS metagenome assembly MDTG01 (sample SAMN05326645, study PRJNA326480) | marine metagenome | isolation source: seawater | place: Pacific Ocean: South East | collected 2011
AATTGCTATTACAAGATTTTGCTAGAGAAATAGTCAAGCGACAAGATATTCTAGAAAAAGATAATCTCGAGCCTTTGTTATCAAGATCAAGAGAAAAAGCTATGCGACTATCACTAGCTGTAACATTAGCTATCAATCCTAAAGCAAACACAATTTCAAGTGAAGCAACTAAGTGGTGTATAGACTTTATTAGGTATTATGATCTATTATTTGTTGAGGCTTGTAGAGATAAAGTGGCTAGTTCAGCTACTGAGTCAAAAATAAAACAAGTTTTATCTTTTATAAGATCAAGAAATGGGGATGGAATATCAAAACGAGAGGTTGACCGTCATGAGTTATTTAGAAGTATGAAGTCATACGAAGTCAAAGAAATAATAGAGAGGTTAATGAATGCTAGAGAAATACAAGAAGTTGAAATAAAAGTCGGAGGTAAAGGTAGGCCAGCTAAGAGGTTGGTAGCAGTAGATCCTAATTTTTTTGAGGAATAATATGAAAACACCAAGTCTAGAAACTAGAGACGATCAAAAGAGAGAAGAGAGAGTAGCAGGTTTTTTAGAAGGTTTATGGGGGGTTACTTGTTTTAAGTTGCCCGTTATATACAGTTTAGATTTTTGGATAGAGTCAAAAGAAAAGTCTTATTGGTGCGAAGTAAAATGTCGCAACATAAGTGCTGATAAATACGATACGTTTATAGTGTCAGCTAATAAATTTAGAAAAGGTGCGTCTTTTGCAAGAGCAACAGGCATACCCTTTATTATGGTTTGGGCCATGAAGGATAGTGTCTGGATGCACGAATGGATGCCTAATTATCAATATGATGTTAGAATGAACATCAACGATACGCCTACTTATGACGAAGATAACGAACCATATGTGCATTTTCCCAAAAGTATAGCGACTTGTCTTTCGGATAAACCGTTAGGCTTAGATAGAGATGAAATAGGATTTTAATATGTTTGAAAAATTTGGCTTAATAAAAAATGTTATTGGTGCTGTTGCACCTACTTTAGGAACTGCTTTAGGAGGCCCTATGGGGGGTATGGCAGCTAATATGATCTCTGAGGTACTTGGCTGTGGAAACGAGCCTAAACAGATCGAGAGAGCCTTACAACAAGCAACTCCAGAACAACTTACTGAAATTAAAAAGATAGAGAAAGAATTTGAAGTAAAAATGCGAGAGTTGGATGTTGATTTGTATGCACTACAAACAGCAGATCTACAAAACTCAAGAAAAACCTTTGCTAAAGATTGGACTTCTAGAATTATAGGAGTGGCAGTTATATCAGGGTTTTTGGGTTATATTTTTATGGTAACTTTACAACCACCAGAGGCTAATTCTGAGGCTATTATAAATTTAGTTTTAGGATATTTAGGTGGACTGGCTAGTGCTATTATATCTTTCTACTTTGGTGCTTCTATCAAACAAGATTAAATTATTGGTCTGTTACTCAAGCGTTCTGCAAAATCTAATCTTTCTTGACTCAAAGGATCAAGAGTAGGATTTACTGCACGAACATTACCTACTTCTGGCATTTCTATACTACTGACAGGCGGTAAAACTGATCTAAACTGTTCTTGAGCATCATCTAACAAACCTTTTGATTGATCTAAAACATCTGAGGCATCTTCGCCTAAACCTGTTTTATCTAACTCTTCAATACCTCTTCCTACGCCTTCTTCTACAATTCTTTGTCCTTCCGCAGCCGTATCAGCAATTAATCTTATGCCAAGTTGTCTAGCGGTTCTTTCAAATATTTGTATAACTCTAGCTATTGAGCCAGGATCTTTTTTCGATAATAATCTGACTACACCTGGTCTAGAAAAGACAGAACGCATAATAGCTAAACCAGCAACTGTTGGTAACATACCTATGCTCAAAGCATTAACAGCAATTCCAGCAGCAACTAATGTACCCGCAGCTCCGCCTCGACCTACCTCCCCTATAGTGCCAACATCAATTGCTTTTTGAAAAGCTTTTAATCCTTGAGTGACTTCCTTACCAAACATAGCATTTAAAGTATCGTCTCCATAAGAATCTAAAGCTGATTTTAAATTACCAGGTTTAAAAATATCGGTTATTTTGTCACTATTTACATTTATAGATTTTCTTAACAGCTTAGTCATACTAGCTTCTTGAATGCTTGAGAATACTTCAGGGGTTACGGTTTCTTTAACTATGTTTATATTACCTCCGCTATTTGGTCTAAAAATAACATCAGCTACCTCATCTACACCAGAAGTTGGTAGTCTTCTTATAACTGCATTTTGTTCAAAAGCCGTTGTAGCTTTGGCAGCTTCAGCTTTCTCTACTAATTTTTCTAAAAACTCTCGACCTGTTCCAGATTTAGTTAAACCGCTTTTTGTTTTTGTTATGTCGTCTATTAAATTTAATAGTTCTTGTGGTTTTTTGTTAAAAATATTAGGAGTTATTTTGTTAATTTGACCAAGTACATTTCTAACTTCTGTAACATTCTCAGGAAATAAAATATCCAATTTACCAGGGTATCTACCCTCAAAAGAATCTATTGATCTAACAAATTTAGTAAAATCTATAGAATTAGATACAGGATCAAAAGAATCTTTATAAGCATCTAAAAATAATCTTCTTTGTAACTGTTTTCTCAAATTACCTTCGTTTATAGCATCTGCTTCTTTACCGATTAATTTTAAATATGAGTCGTGATCTTTGATTGCTCTAAATACATCATCTAATAAATTAGCTTTACCGCCTTGAATAACATTTAAATAAACTTCATCTGCATCAAAACTACCATCTTTCATGTTATTTATAACTTTTTTGGTAGCAATTTTATCAAAAGGTTCTAATCTTCTTGCGGTTAGGGCATTAGTTTCTTTTAAATCTGTAACGATAGCTGCTATTTTGCTAGAATCTTCTTTAGTAAGATTTTTCGTAAATTTTTGACCGTCTATTTTTCTAACTAGTATTTTTTCATCAGCAAAATCTGTTAATATACTACCAGAGCCAAACGGACTTGATTCTGCTCCTGAATCCATTAAATTTACTAATTTTTTTAACAAATCTGAAGCCATAGATTTATCGGTAGCAAAATGAGCTATGTTTCTATATTGACCGTGTACATTTCTTATCATCTGTAAAGTTACTGGCTGGCCACTTGCGATTCTATTTCTTAGACCAGCAATCACTCCTTTAAACTCTTTTACTGAAGCTGGTAAATTGTCATTTGCTGAAAAAGAAGAATAAATAGCTGGATTACTGAGTTCAGTATTTTTAATTAAAACCTCCATTTCTGCTAATCGCATATCTATTACTTCATTCATAGCTCTTTGTATGCCAGCATTTACCTCAACATCATCTGACAAATTAGCAAATCTCTTATCAATATCAGCATATCTTTTTCCTGTTTGAGCAGTAATACCTTTTCGTGCAGCACGAAGGGTTTCCATAACATCTTGCCCTATTTCTTGGCGAGTTGGTGCATACTTATAATTACCTATGGCTAAAGCATTTTCTGTAAGTTCGTCAAACAAATCATCTATAATTTTGTTTACATCTGCTTCTTTACCTCTTAATTGAGATAATCTACTAGCCACTTGTTCATCTAACTCGCCTTTGACACTAGAAGACACATAACGATCTAAAGCAATATCCTCTCCATTCATAGCTCTAGCTAATTTATTTAGTTCGGCAAATAAATAAGATTTAGTTTGTAATTCTCTTTTGTTACCCAAAACTTGTTCGGAAACTGCTTGTAATCTACCAGGAATTTTTCTATTCAAAGCACTTTGAGAGGGTATGGCTTTGTATTGATGTACTTCTATGTCACCACGTTTTACAGCAGCATTTATTTCTTTTTCAGTAGCCTCTCTGCCTAGTTTTTGATCTAATTTTTTTATATCAATAATTGATCTGCCTTTTGTAGTTTGACGATAAAATCTAAGATTATCAAAAGGTGCCTGTTTGCCTAATAAAGTAGAATAACCTAAAAATACAGCTTCCCCCAAACTTTGACCAATCGCACCCAAAGCAAATTCTGTTTGCAAAAGATTTGCTAGTTCATCTCGTTCTTTAATTTGTATGCCCTCAGACGCATCTAAAAGTTCTTCAGCTCCTTTTCCTGTCGCAGATCCTAATCCTGCACCTATGATTCTTGAAGCAAAACCTTTTCCGCCAATAAGTTTTTGTAAAGCACCAGCTATTCTAAATTGTGGAGTTAAAAAAGCTATAGTGCCTAAAATTGGACCCACTACTCCGCTAAAATCAGCTAAATCTCCTGTTGTCAAACCAAAACTTCTTTCATCAACTATTATATTTTGTGGAATTTTAGTACCATCAGGTAAAGTTTTAAATTTAATTTTATCTCTAAGTCCTAGTCTTTTTAAACCTTCATGAGTTATAGCTGGTAAGCCTTTTGAATCATAAGTAAACCCACCAGAGCCAACTACCTTTGTTAAAGCATTTTCTCTTTCATCCCATTTATCGGTTCTACCCATAAGAGATCTTAAGCGATTAATATTAGGTACTCCTTCTTCGTAATCAAAAAATAATTTATCTGTATATGGAGATATTTCTCTTGTAGCAATAAGGCCTTTAACTATTTTTCTAGCATCTTCAGGACTATTAGCTTCAACAGGTATTATGTTGTCTGCATCTACTTTTACTTGATAGGTTGGCATAAGATTACGTTGTAGGATAAAGGTCTATAGCAAGCGGGTTAGTTTGTAGATACATATCAGTTGAGCCAGGCTGTCTAATAATAGATCTTAAATTACTTATGTCTGTAGTCAATATTTTTGTAAACACATCTGCATTATTTGGGTCTTCCAGTAACACACTTGTTTTATTTAATTGTCTAAAATAATCTAAATTAGATGTTATTTTATTTCTATAACCACCTAATTTTTCTATTAATCTTTCTCTGCTTCTCACTAAAGCAGTGCGTAAAGCACCAGGTGTAGTTAACAAGCCAGGAGTTCCAAATATTTTTGCTACTATTTCTCTATCTACATTAGAAATAGTTCTACCTGATTCTCCTAAAATTTCTTTAACCTGTTCATTTGAAAGTAAACTGGTTATCAAAGCAACTTTGGAAGCTGAAGAAAGTTGTTCAAATTCTGTCTTACCACCCGCTGCACCAGCAGCTTGATCATATAATCTCAAGATAGCACCACGAGGACCAGTAACTGCATCAGGATTTTTATTAACCTGATCTATAGCATAATTTAAATCAAGAATAGCGTTATAAGTATTGTTGTAAAAGTTAGCGGTTTCAGAAATCTCCGCATTTATATCTACGCCAGTTTTAACCTCTTTGTAGTCAGGACCTTTATCGCCCTCTTTAATAGCTTCTAATAATGCTTCTCTTTTTGTATCTTCTATAGCTTTTTCTTCGTCTGCGGCTAATACTGAGCCAGCAGCTAATCCAGAACCTATCTGACCTGTTTTTACTAAACCTGTTCCTACGTTTCTAATAAATCTTCTAAAAGCATCCGTTTGAAATAAAGAAGGCGTTTCGGCTATTTCTTTTGCTAAATTAGCATCAAAAGTGTAGGTAACCTCTGGTATTTTTTTAACATCTTCATCAGGTAGTTGCTCATCTTGTTTTGTTTCTTCTGCTATTCTGTCTGCTTCTCTTTGTTTTTCATCTTCTGCTATTAAATCTTTAGTTTCATCAATTACATCTAATGCGTTTACACCTGAAAGTTCGGGTGTAATATCTATTTTGCTACCGTCTTCAGTTTCTAATATAGTTTCAGTTTTTGGCATATTGTCCAACTCAGATATTTCGGAAGCAAATTGTTTTATAAAAACATCATCAAGAGTGTCTTTAGAAAATCCAGACCTAGCAAAAAAACCTTCAGATAAATAATCACCTTCAAAATAATCTCTTACATCTTCGGCTGCAGATTTACCCGCAAAAAAATCAACTAATGATGGAGCAATTTTTTCTGCACCTTCTCTTAATGTATCAACTGCTAAATTTAAAGCACCTAGTCCGCCTAGGGTAAAATTCATAGGACTAGCGGGTGTTCCTCTTCTTTCTTCTATACCCGCAAGATTACCTAATCTACTTAAACCAGGTTCATTGGCTCTAACAAAGTTATTCAAAGCAATATCAACATTGGCACCTCTTTTAACATCTGGAGAATTAAACAATAAAAAATAACTGCTTTTATATCCACCTTTATTTATATTATCTATATCATTACTAAAATCTATTCTTCTACCGTTATCTAACTCAATTTCATTAGGTCCTAAATCACCTGTAGTTGTTCCAATTACTTGAGGAATATTTACAGGAGAAACTTCAGGCGTATCAAAATCTAATTGTAAACTTGCAGGTGCTGTACCTACGTCTGTAAGGTCAAGAGAACGGTCTAAGTCTGGTTCTCCTAAAACAATACCAGCTGGATTTTGCGGTATAATTTGATAATCAGTTATGCTTGGATCAATTGAATAACCCAAACCAGCATATATTTTTTCTACTTCTGTTCTTGGAAAATTAGGATCACCTAACTCAACCAGAGCTTCATCAACGCTTAATCCTTTTTCTGCATAACTAGCAATAAGTTGTGAATAAGCTTGCAACGGTTGATCAGCAGGACCACCATTAGTAAACATTCTTCTTTGTAAAACATTCATTTTTAACCGTACAAACTTGAAATACCAGGATTATAAAAAACACCACTACCTGAGTCAGGTTGAGTTTCTGGTATGTAATTTGGATTAGCTGAACCGTATGGCCCCATAACACCATATAAAGCTTGATAGGCATTTAACGCAGAGCCTAATCCTAAAGCAGCAGGATCAGGTGCTAAACCATAAGCAGAAGCAATATCGGTTTGTTCTGGTTGATACTGCGGTAATATTTGAGCTATACCTGTTAATACATTTAAAGGATCAGATCTTTCTGCTGTATCTCTAGCAAATTCTCTAGAAAAAATAGTTTCTTGTAAATTTCTTGGTAAAGTGCCTGTGTTAAGCAAATTGCTTATTTCAGAGTCTCTTAGATTTTTGGCTGTACTGCTTATGCCAACTAAATCATCAGCTAAACCTCGCTCCGAAGCTAATCTTCTTTGAAACTCAGATATAGCTCTTTGTTGTGCAGTGTCATAACCACTTTGCCTTATACCAGCTAAAGTAGATGATAAGCCTTTTCCAAAAGCCTCTTGTCTTTCTCTAGCGGTTAAATTAGCTCTAGTGCCGTATGCAGATTCACCATAATTTTGTATTTGACGACCTCTTACATCAGCCTCTTGCATTTCAAACCCTTTAACTGCATCTGCAATTGCTTGATCAATAACTTGTTGTTCAAAAGGGTTGTAAAATGTTGAAGCCATACTTGGATCAAAATCTTTGACTGTACCCCTTAACATTTGTTCTGATTCTTCCAAAAAAGGTTCGTAAGAACCGATACCAGTTTTAAGTCTATCAATTCCTAAAGTCTGTAAATCTGATAAACCAGCTGTTCGTTGCAAAGGAGTTGACGATTGTATTCTTTTTCTTGCTGCTTCTTGTAATTGATTTAAAAAACCAGCGCTTCCGTCAGTTCCAAAATATAAAGCGGCCAATCTTGGATCTGCCAGCCTTTCTGCTGTAGTCTGTGATTCTAATCTTGGCTCTAACGCACTTGGGTTGCTAAAATCTACCATGACTAAGTAAACGCCTTATCGTATTTTTCAAATGTTTTCATTAAGTCCATCATATTATCTGCACCCTTTTTCCTGTTGGGATTACTGTTTGGTAATAATTCTATACTATCTTCTTTTTTTGTTACTTTGAATCCTCCTATACCTCTGTTAGCTGCAGCCGTCATGACAAATTCTCCGTCACTCAACATAGCTGGTATATCATCAGAAGTGCCTGTACCAGGACCAATTGATTCGCCACCGTTACGCATATCTAATACTTCGCCACCATTAGCAAAACCTACATCAAAACCAGCTAGTCCCATATTTGAACTTCTAGCTAAATCTGGTCGTATAGTATCTCTAATATCTTTCACACCAAATCTTTCTTTTTCTGCTGCTTTCTTAGTTGCTAATCCATATAAAGAAGCAAGACCAGCTGTAATAGGATTTATACCTCTCAATATACCGTCTGCGCCAAATATATTATCAAGACCGCTAGTCCCCCCTAATCCATACAAAGAAGCTAGACCTGAAGATGCGGGATTTATACCTCTTAAAGTTCTAGCTGGACCAAATATATCTACTATTTTTTTTATAAACTCTGGTGTTTTATCTTCGCCAAAAATACTAGGCAATTGTACATCTGGTGCGATAATAGGCATTACAGCACCAGTTTGTATATTTGGAAAAGTAGGTGGTAAAACTGGGGTGGCAGCTTGTGCTGCTGCTCTATCGGCTAATTTTTTTTGTTCTAAAGAGCTATCTATAGCCGTATAAGCTCTTGCAAATGGTTGATGTGGACCAGGTATAACAGAAGCTACTTTAGCTACAGGATCAAGAATTTTTGTGATGCTTTTTCCTATTTTTTTAAAGAAACCAAATTCAGGTAAATTAGTTATAGGGTTTACACTCATGCCAGAGCCTACAGTATATTCATTAGGATCTAGTCCAACCGCTTTCATTTCCGCATTCAATCTGTTTCTAGTATCTTTAGAGATACCTAAAGGTGGCACTATCATTTCGCCTTTGGCAACGTGAGCTAAATAATTATCTTCGCCTCTACCAAGAGCTGCTAAACCTGTCATATCTGGATTTATCATGATTTTTATTTTACATTTATTTATTCATTCTTCATATAGTTTCTATTACTTTTTGTTGCTTCTTCACAAACCAACCAAAAGACTAACAAATACCTGTCACCAGCTTCGACTGGCAAACCTCTGTGCATATGCGTAAAACTAGGAAATATCAAAGCATTTCCACTAGGCAGAGGCTCTATAATACCTCTGTTAAAAAATTCTGTCCCACCACCAATATACTCTCCTGTATTTAAAGGTACAACAACAGATATATCGGCACTTGCGTCATGATGCCAAGCACCTTTTACTTTTTCTTTTATATTATAGTTGGCTATTTGAATATTGCCAGCAGTAACATGACGATTCCAAATATTTATAAAAATAGGATTTAGTATAGTGTCAACTATGTGCAATAAAGAGTTGTTTAGTTGTTCGCTATATTTGCTAATAATTATTTCGGGTATTTGTCTAAGTTCGTCTTCTGAAGCGTTGGGTGAAAATGAGCTAAACTTTTGCATACTTTTTAGTTCATTCAACAATAATTCACAAAAAGTTTTAGAAAATAAAGGTATGGTATAAACCTCTTTTAGTGGCTCTTTAATAATAGTTTTTTTTGACAAAGCCATATTTTCTTTGCCTTCGTTTTTGTAAAAATTAGATATATTAGGTAAAGTTTTTTTTACAAATTTTAAAGTTTTGTCTTCAACAAACCAATCAGCAGGATAAGCTAAAAGCAAATTTTTTAATTCATAATTATTATCTTTAGCTTCCATTAAATATTTATAATGATGTCACCATTTGTTTTAACGCTCAATAAACCTACTGAGCCATCTATAGCAAAACCTTTAGGTTCAGATGGTGTATGTAAATTTAAAAATTTATTACCAAGATAAACTTGTAAAACTCCTATTGAGGTATTCCAAATAATATCTCCTTCAACAAAATTAAGAGTGCTTAAATCTTGATCGTTAAAATGTGGGGTAGCATCTACATTAATTGCTCCTAAGTTAAGTTCTAAAATTCTAACTAATTTATTATAAATTAAAGGCGAGACATCATCAGTAGCCGTAGGCAATCTAGTCGTTAATATTTTGGTCATTACTTGTTGTACCTTTTTATTGTGTACCTTTTATTTATCTTTTTCCGTCAGACTGAATATCAAATCTAGTAGACCCTAACCGCCATCCTACCCCTACATTACCTGTATCTGTATCATTTGAAGCTATTCTTAGAACTGCTTGTCTACCTCTAGCTCTGATATTAGATTGTTTTGTAGAGGGTGATACTGTAGAAGTTGCTGCAGTAGTTAAAGAATCACCAGGAAAGTTTCTAGTTTTTGTAATTAAATTTACATTAGAAGCTGTATCAGAATCTAAAAATTTTATGTCTGGTATGATTCTTCGCACAAAAGAAAATTGATCTCCATCTCCTATATCAAAATCAGAAGATTCAATAAATACATTTGTCATTTCAGAACCATCATCATCAAATCCTATTTCATGTTGAAATACTGTGTTACTTGCCGCAGCTTGTGGATAAGGTTGTACTCCTGAATCTAGCCAAGCTGTTCTATTTAGCTCTCCGTAGTACCAAATATTTTCATCATAATTATAAATCACATACTTATCTATATCAGTAGAACTAGCAGATGGATAAAACCATCCAACTTCTGAATGTTTTTTATTTGTAAAAGCAAATATTTTATATACTTGCTCTGTATTTATATCTGAAAATACATAATCCAAAACCGAACATTCAAGCTCTCTTATAGAGCCATCATAAACATAAAAAGCATCATAACTCATAAAAAAAGTACCAGAAGGCCCATTTACTGCAGCGTTAGGTGCTATCAAACCTGTTCCTTGATCTATGAGGTTTACTGCAAAAGTTACTGGTGAACCTACAAACTGCATACTATAAACAGAAGTATCTGTAAAAATTAATATTTCTTGTCTTGATTTAATACCGCCTATTATTTGTGAGCCAGATGATAATCTAAGCGAACCAGCCGTATTAGTAATTTTAGGCTCAAAATTTAAAGAGTCTTCTTGATCGCTAAAAGCTACTAACATAGGATCAATTGCACCTGATCTTGAAGAGCCAAAAATAGGATCTGCTCCAAGAACTATCAAATGTCTATCTGTTTCTGAAGTAATAACTTGCAAACCTACAGTAGGCACTAAATTTGCACCTGACATTTCTGATAGAGTTACAGCTCTAGTTGAAGTGCCGTTTGCTTCTACCCATTTAAATAAACCGCCTCCTCTAACATTTAATATTAAATCTTCACCAAAGTTATCTTGTGTCCATATTCTAAGCTGGCTAGTATTTGTAATTGCAGTTGTAGAACCCCAACTACCTGCGGACCAAGGCCCTGCACCCCACCCTGTACCTTGAACAAAAACATTTAGACCAGTGCTAATTTGGTAAAGACCATCAACTCCTGACCCACCATTACCTGAATCACTACTATTTGCTGTGATTGTATTGCCAGATGAATCTTTGGCTATAAAAGTGTAAGTGTCAGTGCCTGTTATAGATTCAATTTGATACTCTTGATTCAATACCGTTGTATCTATATTGCCGCCTAAACTTACTGTGCCTGAAAAAGTAACAAAATCATTTTTTACTGCTCCATGACCAGAATCTGTAACTGTAATAGTTGAAGAACCATTAGTAGCTGAAAAAGTAATAGAATTTGTGCTTGTTTTTCTTATTGGTGTAACATCTTCGTAAGTATTTCCTTCTAAAATATAAAAT
>MDTG01069810.1_pt1 | contig 11449 bp, 11 predicted proteins | sample 811421 | NCBI WGS metagenome assembly MDTG01 (sample SAMN05326645, study PRJNA326480) | marine metagenome | isolation source: seawater | place: Pacific Ocean: South East | collected 2011
AGTATTGTGCACCAGGAATAGAATTACCATTATGTAGTTTTTCAAGGTCAAAAGAATATCCTGAGTATCATACAAATAAAGATGATTTTAATTTAGTAACACAAAAAGGACTTCAAGGTTCATTTGAAGTTATAAAAACAATAATCGATTGTTTCGAAAATTGTTTTAAACCAAAATACGTACATTTTGGAGAACCTAATTTAGGAAAAAGAAACCTTTATCCAAAATTCTCGAAAAAAAATATATATTCAGATGAGCTAATATTAAGAAAACACTTATTAGCTTATGCTAATGGAAAAAGAAATATCTTTGAAATTTCCAATATTTTGAAGATTCCCCTCAAAAAAACATTAAATGAGTACAAGTTTTTAAGATCTCATAAAATTATTAAATGATAAAAAAAATTTTAAACCTACTAGGGTCTAAAGACAAAAAAAACTTGTCTTTTATAATTGTTTTATCTTTATTTGCTGCTTTTTTTGAAATTTTAGGAATTAGTTCATTAATACCTTTAATCGAGTTTTTTTCAGATCAAGATGTATTAGGTTTGAAAAATTTAATTAGTTCGAAACTGCATATTATAGAAATCAAAGAGAGCAATCTGTTAATATTTTTAATTTCAATAGTATTTGTATGTTTTCTGATTAAAAATCTGTTTCTCGCCTTCTTTTATTTTATAGAGAGTAAATTTGTAATGGGAACAAAGGCTAACTTAATTAATAATTTGTATGAAAAATACTTATTTCAAAACTATAGTTTTCATGTAAATAATAATTCATCTAAACTTATAACTAATTTGAACATTGAAAGTGATATTTTTGTAAATTGTATAAGCTTTCTTATAACAATCTTAGTTGAGATCATTGTAATTTTTACTCTTTCAGCTTTTATTTTTTTTATTAATCCTAAATTATCTATTATTCTATTTTTATTCTCATTTTTTTTTTCGATTATTATGTTTAAAATTTTTAAAAATAGAACACTTGTTCTTGGAGGAGATAGAGTAAAAGCTGAAGCTGAAAAACAAAAAAATTTACAACAATCTTTAGATGGTATTAAAGAAATTATTATTTTTAATAACAGAAATTTTTTTTTAAAAAAATTTACGAATATTATTAACGATATAAAAATCTTTTTATATAAATTTGAATTTATAAATAAACTACAAAAAATATTGATTGAAGAGTTAGTGATAATTATTCTTGTTATATTTATTATCTTTATGTCATTAACTGAAGAGCCTTCGTCCTCGATAATGGCGTATTTAGCACTTTATCTTATCGCAGCAATAAAACTTTTACCCTCAATAAATAAAATAGTAATGGCAAATAATTATTTAAGATATGCAATTCCTTCAATAATTGAGTTAAATAAACATTATGATTTAAAATTAAATAAAGATTATGAAAAAATAGAAAAAAATTATTTGAATTTTAATTCCAAAATAGAGCTAAAATCTGTCAGCTTTTCATATCCAAAATTTGAAGTGCTTAATGATATAAATCTTGAAATAAATAAAAACGAATTCGTAGGAATTTTAGGTGAAACAGGGAGTGGTAAAAGTACTTTATCAAATTTAATTTTAGGATTAACAAAGCCAACTAAAGGAAAAATATTTATAGATGAAAAAGATATTTTTTCAAACTTAAAGTCGTATCACAGCAAAATTGGTTACGTGCCACAAAATATTTTCTTATTAGATGATAGCATAAAAAATAATATTGGATTTGGTATAAAACCTGAAAATATTGATAATGGAAGATTAAATTATGCTGTAGAGCAAAGTAGCTTAACTAAATTAATTAAAAAAATGCCTAATGGGATTGACCAAATAGTAGGTGAGAAGGGGATGAAAATTTCAGGGGGAGAGAAACAAAGAATAGGAATTGCAAGAGCTTTATACAGAAATCCAGAATTATTAATTTTAGATGAGCCTACTACTTCGTTGGACGATGAAACAGAAAAATCTATAATAAAAGAACTATTAAATTTAAAAAATAAACTCACTGTATTTCTCATTACGCATAAGAAACAAAATTTGTTAGAATTTAGTAGGATTTATAAGGTAGAAAATAAGAGAGTAACAAATGTTAAATGATTTAAAAAATAATTGATTGTGAAAAAGGATTTATATGTTTTCAAAAAGCACATTGAAATATTTTAATAAAAAACAATTACAAAAATATAATAGTTATAAAAAACATCCAAATTTTAAAAAGTATTTTGAAATGGTAAAAAAAGGTGAAGTGCCTAGACCACATTATGCCTTGGGATTGTTAATGGCTGCACATCAAGCTAAACATTTTAATATTAAAAAAATTTCTGTAATTGAATTTGGTTGCTGGAATCTAGAGGGTTTGATTGATTTGGAGCAACATAGTATGGAAATATCTAAAATTATAGACGTTAAATTTCAGATATATGGATTTACTCTTAAAGAAGGGCTTCCAAATTATAAATTTAATAAGTTTGATAGATATAATGAATGGAAGCAAGGAGATTTTAAATTTTCTGCTCACAGAAACTTAAAAAAATTAAAAAAATCAAAAGTTATATTTGGCGATGTAAAAAAAACTATAAAACCATTTATTAAGACGACAAACTTTTTAAATGCTCCTATAGGTTTTATAATCAATGATTTAGATTATTATACATCTACTATGAACTCTTTTAAGATTCTTGAAATGTCAAATAAAAATTATTTACCAAAACCAGTTTTATATTTCGATGATTTTTTTAGAAGTAATAAATATGAGGGAGAATATAAAGCTATTAATGACTACAATAGTAAATCAAAAAAAAAAATAGCAACTATTCTTGAATTTGCCGAACAGCTCTCATTATCTTGGCAAAAATGGATATTTTTAGGTAAAAGATTTAAATATCTAATTGATTTTAATAATCCTAATTATCATAAATTTTACAACGATATTTTTCCTTAATTTAAACTATGAAAAATAAATTTAAATATTTAGAGCATATAAATACTATTAAAAGATTTAGAGGTATTAAAAATACTAGACTAAATAAGATAAGGCTTGATGCTAATGAAAGAGTTTCAGATTTTAATAGTAAATTTGTAAACTCAGTTAAAAGAAAAATTAATTCAAATCACCTTTCTGCATATCCTGAAATTGAACAAATATATGATCTACTAAAAAAAAATTATGGATTTAAATCGAGTAACTATTTTGTAACAGCGGGCTCAGATTCAGGCATAAGACACTGTTTTGAATTATTTGCTAAAAAAAAAGGTGAAATAATTTGTTTGAGCCCTACATTTGGTATGTATGAAATTTATAGTAAAATTTTTCAGGCTAATGTGAAAAAAATAACCTACGATGATAATTTAAATCTTGACTATAAAAAACTCATACAATCGATTAACAAAAAAACTTTGTTTATAATTTTTGCTAATCCAAATAGTCCAACAGGCACAATTATTGGAAAAAAAGATGTTCTATCAGTTATTAAAAAAGCCAAGAAATATAACTGCTATGTTATAATTGATGAGGCTTATTATGGTTTTTATAAAGAAACTTTTGCAAAATATATTAATAAATTTCCAAATTTAATTATTTTAAGAACTTTTTCAAAAGCATATGGCTTAGCTGGAATAAGAGCAGGGTATATAATTTCTAATAATAAGTTAATACAAAAATTTTATAAATTAAGACCAATGTATGAAATAAACTCATTAGCAGTATTAATTATTAAAGAAATTCTTCGAAATAAAAATGAATATATTAAATATATAAAAGAAACAAACGATGGTAAAAATTATTTAATGCGAGAATTAAAAAAAATAAATTTAAACTTCTACAATACATACGCAAATTTCATATTAGTAGAATTTAAAGATAAACATACCCAAGAAAAAATTTTTAATAATCTTTTTAAAAAAAAGATTTTAACACGATATCCTCCAAACATTGCTGCATGTAAAAATTATTTGAGATTTACTTTAGGTCCTAAAAAATATATGAAAATTCTTATAGCCGAAATAAAAAAAATTTTAAAAAGACAAATATGAAAAATATACAATCTTTTAAAAGAACAAAAAAAGTTAATAAACAGATCCAAATCAATATAAAAAGACGAACCGTAATTGTTGATGATCAATTAGTTTATTATAGAAATGTACCTATACCAAGTTGGATTGAATTAAGCCTTATAGATGTTTGTAATAGAAAATGTGTATTTTGCCCTAAATCAGATCCGTCGGTTGCTCCAGATACTTATCAAAAAATGAATATGAGTCTTATTGAAAAGCTTACCAATGAGTTAAAAGAAATAAATTACAAAGGATCAGTTGTTCTTTGCGGATACGGGGAGCCATTACTACATAAGGAAATTTACAATATCTCCAAAAAATTGGCTGAGGCTGCTTTTGTTGAAATTGTTACTAATGGTGATCCTCTAACAAAAGATAAAATAAAAAAACTTTATAATTCCAATGTTAATAAAATTCTTGTGAGCTTATATGATGGGCCAGAGCAAGTTAAAAAATTTTCCGAAATGGCTAACGCAGCACAAGTACCTGAAGATTTTGTTATATTAAGACACAGATGGATGAGTGAAAAAGAGGATTTTGGTCTAAAACTTACTAATAGAACTGGTACAATTAACGTGGGAAACCAAGATAAACTAAATACCTTTTCATATTGTTATTATCCCTCTTACTCAGTTTTAATTGATTGGAATGGAGATATTTTTCTTTGCTCTCAAGATTGGCAAAGAAGAAGAACAATGGGAAATATCATGCAAGAAAATTTTTTTGATATTTGGACTAACAGTACTATTACAAAATATAGGAAAAATCTTTTAAATGGAAAAAGATGTGATAGCCCCTGCACAGAGTGTAATGCAGAAGGAACAGTATTAGGCGCAAAACATGCAAAGGAGTGGAAAAAAATTTATAAAATTAAATGAGAAAAATTACTTTAATTACTGGAGCAGGTAGAGGAATTGGATTTGGCATTGCAGAAAAATTTGCACAAAATGATAATGATTTGATTTTAATTATAAGAAATAAGAAACAAATTTATAATCTAAAAAATATTAAAAAAAAATATTCTGTAAATGTAAAAGTTATAGTTGGAGATCTTAGAAAGGCAAGTTTTATAAATAAATTAAAAAAAATTCCAAGAATAGATAATCTTATTAATAATGCAGCAGGTGAAAATACAAAATATTTTACGAATGTAAGTAAAAATGAGCTTGATGATATGATTAAAGTTAATTTGTCGGCAAATTTTCAAATTAGCCAAATTTTTGCCAAGAAGATGATAAAAAATAAAATAAGAGGTTGCATTATAGGATTAAGCTCGCAACTTGCACATGTTGGAGCATTCAATAGATCAATTTATTGTATGACAAAATTTGGATTAGAGGGATTAACAAAAGCAATGGCAATGGATTTAGGTAAGTATGGCATTAGAGTGAACACTGTTTCACCCACTAAAACGATTATTAACAAAAATGAATTAAGCAGAAAGAGAAAAAGACTAAATATAATAAAGTCAAAAATTCCTCTTAAAAAATTTTCAACCGTTGAAGAAATAGCCTCTATAGTTTATTTTTTAACAACAGAGTCTGCATCTTCAATAACTGGGACTTCAATTCTGTCTGATGGCGGATGGACTGCGGGGAAATAAATTAATGACAATAGAAAAAAAAAAATATTACGATCCAAATATTGATAGAAAGTCAAAAATTTATGATAACGCATTCAAGTTAGTAGACAACGAAATGCCGATGCCATCTATTATAGAAATAAGTAATTCTGGAGTGTGTAATAGAAAGTGCTCTTTTTGTCCTAGAAGCGACCCAAATTACAATCATGCAAATGAATTTTTTTCAAATGAACTTCACGATAAACTTTGCGATGATCTAGCTAAATATGATTTTAGTGGTATTTTTGCATATTGTGGTTTTAATGAGCCACTTCTTAAAAAAGATATTAATAGAGATATCGCAGTAGCTAGAAAAAAGCTTCCGAATTCCAAAATAGAGATTGTTACAAATGGAGATGTTTTAAATAAGGAAAGGCTGAGTAAACTTTTTGAATCAGGATTATCTACAATTCTTATAAGCGTTTATGACGGAAAAAAAGAAGAAGACGCTTTCTACGAGTTATGTGAAAATTTAAAACTTAAAAAATCTCAATACGTTATTAGAAATAGATATATGCCAGAAGAACTTGACTTTGGTTTAACACTAAGTAACCGAGCCGGAAATTTGGAAAATGCAAATTATAAAATTTCATCTTCAAATACATATATTGACAAAACTTGCACTTATCCTAGTTATATGTTTTTTGTTGATTACAATGGTGATGTTTTGATGTGCTCCCATGATTGGAGTAAAGAAAAGATATTAGGAAATTTGAAAAAAAACTCTTTTTTTGAAATATGGAAATCAAAAGAGTCAAAATTTGTTAGAAAAAATTTAAATAATTCAAAAAGATGTTTTGCCCCATGTAATAAATGTGATGTGGTTGGAGATTTAGTTGGAAAAAAACATTCAGTCGCATGGAATAATTTTTATACAAAAAAAAATTGATGATTTCAGAAAGCCAAAAGGAAATTATCAATTTTGCAGCAATACAGACACAAAAATACTCAGATAAACCACTTTTAAAAACTTATTTTGCTTTGTTTGAAAAAACACCTGGTTATTATTTGATAAAATCAAATATTAAAAAAATTTATATTCTGAAATATTTTTATACTACGCTTAAATACTTTTTTGGAATAGTAAATAATAAACTTTCGCACCTTAGCACAATTAAACTTAATCATTATTACAAAAAAATTAAATTTTCTTGGGCATTTTATAATAGTTTTGATGAAAACGGTGTCTTTCATGACAAATACCTAAAAACAAATAATGAAGATGATGTTGATGTAATTTGGATATTAATTTATATGGATAAAAAATTACCAAAAAAAATAGGGAAAAATATTTTACTATTTTATAAAGAAAATAATTTACTGCCTAAGATTTCATTTTTTTTTAAATTTATTTTTTTAGCTCTTCAAAGCAAAATCTTCACAAAAAAATCAAGCATTAGATTTGATCCTTACTCTGCGCTTTCTTATCAAATAATTGAGGTTATTAATAAAGAAATAGAATTTGACACTATATCTGAAGTTTTAATTGTTTATGAAGGTCAACCTTTTCAGAAAGATTTAATCAAGTATTTAAGAAATAAAAAATTAAATAATATTTTAGGTTATGATCATAGTGCACCACCGCCACTACCTCTAAATCTATTTTGTGACGACTATTCACCAGATACACTTTTGATAACAGGAAAATCTCAATTAGAATTTTATGTAAAATACCTTAGCTGGCCCACTAAAAGGCTTAAAATAATAGAGTCATCTCGATTTAAGTCTGAGAATAAAGATTTCTATCTAAATAAAATTTTTTTACCTTACGAATTAAGTGATGAAAATGTTTACTTAAAATCAATCAACTATCTTTGCAAGGAACCAAATTTAAACTTTAGTAAAGTAACAATTAAAAATCATCCGCTACAGACAAAATCAAATAATCATTTAAAATTGATTGATGAAATGAAAGCAACCTTTGAAACAAATTCAAATATATTAAAAACCAACTGTAAAGATTTTTCAATTTTTTTTGGACAAACAACAAGTGTTATAGTTGCATTAGATTTTGGACTGACGTGCTATCACGTTTGTCCAGATCCTGTCTTTGACAGCTATAATTCAGAACTATGGAAAAATATTTCAGTTCAAAAAATCAACTCAAATTTATTTAAATATACCCCTAAAAAACTATTTACTTTTCTTCATAAATTATGATTTTGAATAAACTAAAAAAAAAATTTAAAAATAAAACTGTAATTGTTACTGGACATACTGGTTTTAAAGGCTCCTGGCTTTCTTTGTGGTTAAGTTTTATTGGGGCCAAAGTAATAGGAGTATCTAACAAAGTAGTAACAAATCCATCTCACTTTCGAGCGATTAATTTGAGTAAAGACATAGAGGAAAAATTTTTTGATATTTCAAATAGTAAAAAAACATTTAAATTATTTAAAAATAAAAAACCTGATTTTGTTTTTCATTTGGCTGCCCAAGCTATAGTTAGAAGATCTCTTTCTAATACAGAGGAAACTTGGCGATCAAATTTAATGGGCACCCTAAGTATACTAGAATCTTTAAAAAAACTTAATAATAAATGTACAGCTGTTTTAATTACAAGTGATAAAGTTTATAAGAATCTTGAAATTGATAAAGGATATAAAGAAAATGATACGTTAGGAGGAAGTGATCCATATAGTGCATCAAAAGGAGCAACAGAATTTTTAATTAAATCTTATTTAGAGTCATTTTTTTTTAATAAAAAAAATATTTTTATTTCAGTCGCAAGAGCTGGAAATGTTATTGGAGGTGGAGACTGGTCTGAAGGGAGATTAATACCAGATTGCATAAAATCTTGGGTAAAAAATAAAAAAGTTATGATTAGAAATCCAAGATCAACTAGGCCGTGGCAACATGTTTTGGAGGTGTTGTTCGGATATTTGATTTTAGCAGATAAGCTTTCAGAAAATAGAAAACTTCATGGACAAATTTTTAATTTTGGACCTCCTTCAAAAAATAATTTTAGCGTGATGGATGTTCTTAAAATTTTAAAGTTAAAATGGTCAAATGCCAAATGGAAGATTAAGAGATTAAAGTTTAAAGAACAAAAATTACTTCGTCTAAATTCAAAAAAGGCTAGTAAAGTTCTAAAATGGAAATGCAAACTAAATTTTAAACAAACTATAAATTTAGTATTAGATTGGTATATAAATTTTTATTTCAAAAAAAAGGATGTGAAGGAATTTTCTATTAACCAAATTAAAATATATTGTGGAAAGTTGAATTAAATGATCGTTGTAATTTTAGCTGGTGGAAGAGGTACAAGAATATCTGAATTTACAAAACTTATTCCAAAGCCAATGATTCCTATAAAAAATATACCTATTATAATTCACATAATGAAACATTATTCAAAATTTGGATTTAATGATTTTATTATTGCAGCAGGTTATAAGGGCGAAATAATAAAAAAATATTTTACTAAAAATAAAAACAAAAAATGGAACGTAAAAATAATAAATACTGGGAAAGATACTATGACAGGAGGACGTTTAAAAAGGTTAAAAAAATATCTTAAAAATGAACCGTTCATGCTGACTTACGGTGATGGATTAAGCACAGTAAATATTCAATCGCTATTAAATTTTCATAAAAAAAATAAAAATTACGCTACACTAACTGCGGTACGCCCCCCTGCAAGATTTGGAGCAATTAAAATAGTTAGAAAAAAAGTAACTTATTTTAAAGAAAAGTCTGCATTAGATGAAGGCTGGATAAACGGAGGTTTTTTTATTTTTGAATCAAAAATATTTAAATATTTAAAAGGAGATAAAACTTTTCTTGAAAGGACACCACTCGAAAAAATTAGTAAAATTAGAAAATTAGGTGCTTTTAAACATAAAGGTTTTTGGCAATGTATGGACACAGTAAGAGACAAAGAAATACTGGAAAAATCATTTAGAAAAAAAAATTAATTTGAAAAAAAAAATACTAGTAGCTGGTGGAAGTGGTTTTTTAGGATCAAATCTTATTAAAGCCTTAAATTCCAAACAATATGATATAACAGTTTTACTTAAAACTAGACGAAAAAAATTTATTAAAAAAGGAAAAATAAAATATTTTGTTTGTGATATAAAAAATAAAAATAATTTTAAATTAATAGATAAAAAATTTGATTATATAGTTAATTTTTCTGGTAACATAGATCATAAAAATAAATCCGAGACAATGAATGTTCATTATTTTGGTTTAAAAAATTTGTTAAATCACATAGATAAAAAATACTTGAAACTTTTTATTCAGATAGGAAGTAGTTTAGAATATGGAAGAAAGAATTCACCACAAAAAGAAAATAGAAAATGTAAACCAATTTCAAATTATGGAAAAGCTAAATATTTTGCTACAAATTTTGTTTTTAAAAATATAAAAAAATCAATTGTTTTGAGGCTATATCAAGTTTACGGTCCTGGACAAAAAAAAGATAGATTAATTCCTTATGTGATTGAAAATTGTTTAAAAAACAAAAAATTTAATTGTTCTGAAGGCTCACAAATGAGGGATTTTTTATACGTAGACGATCTTGTTAATCTAATAAAAAAAATTCTTAGAACTAAAAAAATCAAATCTAAATTATACAATGTGGGCTCAGGAAATCCTAAAGAGGTAAAATATTTGATTAATTTAATTTTAAAAAAAATAAAAAAAGGAAAACCTATTTTTGGTAATATTAAAATGAGAGTTGATGAAAATAAAGATTTATTTCCTAATATTCAAAAAGTTAAAAAAGATTTTAAATGGAAACCTTTAATAGAACTAAATAGAGGACTAAAAAAAACAATAAACTATTATGCAAAAAACTGAAAATTTTAATCCTTTAATAAGTGTAATAATGAATTGTCATAACGGTGAAGAATACTTAAGTCAAAGTATTGAAAGCTTAATTAATCAGACTTATGAAAATTGGGAATTGATATTTTTTAATAACTTTTCGGAGGACAAGAGTGTTTTTATAGCTAACTCATATAAAGATAAAAGAATTAAAATATTCCATTCTCACAATTTTATAAATCTTTATAAAGCTCGAAATGAAGCTTTAAATAAAACTCAAGGAGATTTTATTAGTTTTTTAGATACAGACGATTTTTGGGAAAAAGATAAAATAGAAAAACAAGTTACCTTTTTTAAAAACAATTTAGATTATTCAATGGTTTACTCCAACTTTTTTACATTAGAAGAAACATCAAATAAAAAAAAGATTCATCACAATATTAATTTACCTGAAGGAGAAATATCAAAAAAAATTGCTAAAAAATATTGTATAGGAATACTTACTGTTTGTGTGAAAAAAGAAATTTTTAATCAAAATCTTTTTGATGATAATTTAAACATAATTGGTGATTTTGATTTTTTCATAAATCTTAGCTTATCTAATAAAATAGGATGTATCCAAGAGCCTTTAGCAACCTATCGAATTCATAAAAATAACTATTCTAAAAAAAAATTAAATGATTATATTTACGAATTAAATAAATGGATAAAAAAGAATGAAGCTAAATTTAAAGAAAAAGGTATAACATTAATTCATCAAAAATTCTTTTTGTTCAAAATGAGATTAAAACTATTACTTCAAAATTTGGGCGTGTAGTTCAGTGGTAGAACGCTTCGTTGACATCGAAGAGGTCAAAAGTTCAATTCTTTTCACGCCCACCATTTTTGTTCTTTTTTGCTAATTTTAAGCTGTTTACAACATACTATAAAAATAATATAAGATTTTGCCTGGTAATTATTGCGAAGGGGCCACACCCGATCCCATTCCGAACTCGGAAGTTAAGTCC
>MDTG01113983.1_pt1 | contig 11449 bp, 9 predicted proteins | sample 811421 | NCBI WGS metagenome assembly MDTG01 (sample SAMN05326645, study PRJNA326480) | marine metagenome | isolation source: seawater | place: Pacific Ocean: South East | collected 2011
CGGAGGCATATTCCTTACTGAAACCGATACGCCGCATGGCAGGGATCGATAGAGGCCCCGTCGTGAGCACATTGGAGATAGGTCCACCGCTCATAGAGCCCATCAGGCCGCTGGAAAAAATTGAGACTTTGGCGGGACCACCTCTCAAATGGCCAAGCAGGGCGAAAGCCAAATTGATAAAAAACGGGCCACCACCTGTGAACTGCAAGGAGACACCAAAGATCAGGAAGCCAAAGACGAGCTGAGCAAAAACGCGCATCGGGATCCCGAACAAACTCTCCTCTCCCAGCACATGGAAAATCGCTACATCCGGGATCGGTATACTCAACGCGGCAACAACGGACGGCAGAGAATCTGCGAATGTCGGATAGAGCGAAAACAGCGCAACGATTAAAAACACCGGCCACCCACCTGCGCGACGACCTGCTTCCAATACAATCGCCCAAGTCACCATTGCCAGCCACACCCCTTCGCGAGGCGCCGCATATTCCCAGGCTTCAAGCACTATGCGTTCGGCATAGTAAGCGAAATATGAAAAAATCAGACCGATGGCGATCATGATTAGTACGTCATACCAAGGCACATGAGTTAGACTGTTCTTAGTCCCTGGGAAGGTGATGAAGACCATGCAAAGCATGACCCCAGTGACTAGATACATGTAGCGACTGTCCAGCATTACATAACCAACAAAAGAGCCAAGATTAAAAATCTGATTCGTCGCCAAAAAAATCGCAAGAGCCGTCATTGTCGCCATAACGATGCGCCATTTCTCAGGCAATTCTCGATACCGCGCGGGGGCTCTCGCCTCATGCGCCGGGTCGGCAGAAAATTCGTTCTGAGTCATTGCGCCATCCGTCCAGTTATCACAGCCCATCGCCTAAAGTTATGAGTCCGGCGGCGCCGAGTGCCGCTTCTCTTGCACTCAGCCACCCTTCTTCAAAAGCTTGGTAACCTTCTGGAGAAGCCGGCATGAATGCCTGCCAGGCATCCTGCAGAACTTGCTGCCGTAGTAAATTAGCCTGGTTTCTCGATTCTGCGGCATCTGTCCAGACACCGATTTCCTTAAAATATTGAATGGCGCCAGGATGATAAGGCACGAAGGCCTGATCGAATTTTTGACGATCAATAGCCCAGCCATTAGCGCCAGGTGCATTACCTTTGTAATCATCAAAATGCTCCATCATCACCTTGACCATGTTGTAGACCAAGGCATGGTCAGCGTCTTCCAGGGTAACAAGGAACGGGTAGGCCGAAGAGAAAACCTGTATCCCGTCTTTCTTGATTGTTGGACCCTCAACCGCTATGTGCGGAACATACCAAGGTAATTTAGCGCGCACTCTGGCAACCGCTTCAGCATCATCGTGTGGCAACTCCGGCCATCGTAGGCCTCTCGGAGAGGCTTCGATTCGCAAAAAAGGCGGCGAGTTGCAGGCACCGCCAGCGGCATCAGCACGGCCATTCAGAACTGCATCAATCGACGCGTTATATCCACCAACTTCAACAGGGATCACATCGTCCCAGCTCAGATTTGCGTAGGCAAGCAATGCTGCAGTTGCATTATTAAGAGACGGAGCGCCCTGCACGAAGGTCATTCGCTTACCCTTCATGTCCGCGATACTCATGATGTTGGCATCTGCTGCCGTTGCGAATGTAAAGGAACAGGCATCGGAGTAATTCGACAGCATTGCCCGAACCGGCTGAGGGCCCCAGATTTTCGAGGCGAAGTTCAGAATTCCCTCCTGAGCGTAGACCGACTCTGAGCCACCCGCTGAAAAATGCACGCGCTCGGCACGGAGGGTGGCCAGGCGCGAGACGTCGTTGCGCCCAGGAATCACCCTCAGGTTAGTGCTGTATTGGCGCTGGAGAATGTTGCCGATGGCGACGGCTTGACTGTAGCCTCCTGTGCCTGTTGGATAAGCTGACCAGGCAATGGTTTTGGGAAATTGAATGTCGTCAGCAGCGCTGTTTACCGAAACAGTCATCAGTAAAGCGCAAATAAACTTCAGAATACCGGACGAAACAGTACTGGCAAGTGACTTCATCATATCCTGCCTCATTCTTATTTTGACTCAGGATAACCCACGATGAACCCCCGTGGCTACAAGCGCCAGCCAGCGGGAGTCGACCTTATAGCAGGCGGCGCCCGCATGAGACAATACGAGGAACTCAGGGGGAAACTGTCACATTTACATTTTGATAGGTAAATAAGGAGCCATCGCTAGCAACGCCACGAAGCACATAGTCTCCTGGCCTTTCGAACCAAACCGTAGCGGCCCAGATATTCCCCTCCGGTGGCTCTGGAATCGTGTATGGCGGAGACCAAGGCGAATTCGCGTAGACACGGGTATCTGTATAGGTCTTCATCTGCGCTGGCTCAAACCTTGTGGCGCTTTCCGGCCCCCTATAGACAGACCAAGAAAACCTAACCCCTGGTCCCGATGAGGCAACAATCGAAGAAGGAGGTCGATAGATTTGCTCTGGCGTTCGTGGTGGCGGGCGGTTGGAGCGAACTGGGAAGTCATCAGGATCATTTACGTATACGGATAGTGATATTGGAACACCCACTCGGGCGGTACGATATGTATCGCCTTGCACTTCTAGCTCAGGTGCGATATTAGATCTCAATCGATCGTCCAGGCTACCGAATGCCCCGCCCACTTCGGTAGAGATCACCTGTGCATCGATTCTATAATCTGGATACAAGCTGCCAAATGCACGAGCCACTCGATTCTGACTATTAAGGGTCCAGACAACCTCCTTGTCTCCAAAGTCTGCAGGCACATCAATGGTAAACAGAAAAGGGTTCCTGCGGGGATAGAAATGAGTGGGCTGTCCCATATCAGCGTCTCCTGCGTCAAATCCATCAAGCCTGAGATCATCAAGCTCGGCTGCCTCGACCACTGAAAAATAATTGTCCGGACCTACGGGAATATCGAACTGTTGCTCCCAGTTTGAATTCATATATCCGAAAAACAACTTAAAGGTGCCGTCTTCATTTGGCCACCATCCTTCAAAAGCTGGAGATACAAGTTCTCCGCTCAGGATCATTCGTCGCTCTTGAGCGAAAGCTGATATACCCCCTGCGATGGTCACAACCAACCAAATCAAGACCACCGATCTCAGTAGTGTGGCTTTAGTCATCGCTGCTATCACTAGCACCATAATCTGGCACTGGGGCCCAACACAGCGGGCAACCAACATCGTAGTCATTGCGGTCTTTCAACTGCTGTCTACGTGTTGCCATCTCCTCCTGAAATTGTTGTTCTGTCATCGTGACCGAATAGCCAAGATCAATGAACATATTCGAGACCGAACGCCGACCGCCACCTGCCCAGTTACGAGAATCAGCCAGATTCGGGTTGGCATCGGTAGTGTCCATGAACGCGATGGTCCTCAGCACCGTTCCTTTCGGCAGCAATGGCGCCCTATCTTCTTTGTAGATGTATTGCTTCACCCAATTATGGTCATACCCAACGCAGTTGAGGGTGAAAATATTATGACCCCATATCGCTTCCAAGCACATGCGAACGCCAGGAGCATGGAGATGTGGTTCAAAGGCCATAATCTTTGTATGTTCCTGAAGAACTACGTAGTTTGACAGTTCTTGATTAGCCCTGTTTGGCAAGACATCAAGATCAATCCCGTTACCGGTACGCGGGCCACGGCGAGTATATTTGGGCTCATAGCCCCTCGGGAAGAAAGTAATTCCGAATTCCAGATGTCCGGTAGTCTCTCTCCCATTAGAATGCATATGTGCAGCTCGGAGGTGCAGCGCTGAACCAGCTTGTAATAAGCGTCCAGCCGACTCCGGAAAGACATCTGCATTTCGACCCACTTCGTGAATAGGCCAACTTATCGATGTGTCCGGCATTATGTAGGTGCCGTCCTCACTTAGCACACCACTCTGATAGGTCATATGGTGGAAGATATAGCGACCGCCTACAGTACTTGTTCCGATATCATTAGGTATGTCGTTAACCTCACGAACTTCGATCGACTTGACGTACCGATCCTCGGTAAGTCCGGTTGGCACCAATCCAATGTCGCCCCACCAGTCCGGACCAACCGCTGGTCTGGTTTGATCGGAACTCCTTAAAACTAACTCTGGCTCCCCAAGAGTCCAGTCGTTGCCATTGGAGAAAACGAGAGGAGGAGGCTCGTCAGCCACATTGCCACGCGGAGCACCGTTTCGAGCCCAAGCCTGAATCATTGCTAGATCAAGATCTGACAAAGAATAATCACTCTCAAATCCATCAGTGATCCCGATATCTTTCTCAACGTACCAAGGTGGCATGGCTCCCATCCGATCACGAATAGCGGTACGGTGCATTATCACCGGGGCCCAAGGACGAACCTCTTCATAGCTAGTAAAGGACATCGGTCCACCACCACCAGGCCGATGACATTGAACACAGCTTCGTTGCAAGATCGGCGCAATGTGTTTCGCATAGTTCACAGACTCAGCGTCGATCTCCCAATCGTTAATATCAAAGTAATGAGGTTGACGGTTGGCGAGACTTCCATTTTGCGCTAGCGCCAAAACTGCGAAGGAGTTGAGCGAGGTAATTAAAAGTAACGATAGAAGATTATTTCGCGTAATCATTTTGATAGCCTCATTTTTTTTCTTATTTGAACCGGCAAGGCAACTCCAACCCGGCTCATTCAGCTCTACCTAGCGTGCGCAAACGCGCCAAACGCTATCCTTTATGGTAACGGAAATTTGGGTCATTCGGGTAGTGCAAATGCTACTAGAGTCGTTCCTGAAGGGATCAAGACTAACTGGCGATGATCTAGCATGAAAGTCATCGCCGCAGCGCCCCAAATCCGGGAGCCTGTCTGATAGTGCCAGAGGTTTTTGCCACTATCGGCATCAAACGCCATGAAATTACCTTCGTGATCGCCAGCAAAAACCAGCCCTGACGCCGTACTCATGACCCCACCAAATGTCGGTGATGGATAACTAAATTCCCATACAAGATCACCTGAGTGAATATCCAGTGCACGCAGGGCCCCACTACCCTGCTCCGCATCAATTAGCACAGTCCCACCAAAATTTGATTGCCCCGGCGCATCAATTGGCTTTTCCGGCACATATGTTGCGCATGTTTCTCGAGCCGTGAGTATAAAGAGATCAAGTCCCGGAACAAACGTCGGAGGCATGAAATTAGTTGAGCCCCAGGGATCCGGAACACATCCCTGACTGCCGTTATTCAGCACGATAGGCCTCCCAGCAGCATCAAGTTCGCGAGCCCAGCTGGTTGCCGTGAAGGGTTTGCCCAACAGCAGTTTCCCAGAAACTCGATCAAGTACATAAAAAAAACCATTCCGATTACCCACCATGACCACTCGGCGGAGTCGTCCCTGCCAGGCCACATCAGCCAAAACGGGCATGTGATTTGAGTCCCAGTCGTTGAGGTCATGCGGGGTAAATTGGAAATGCCAGCGTAATTCACCTGAATCTGCATCGAGCGCCACCAAAGAATTTGTGTAGAGATTGTCACCGGGTCGAGCTTCTCCGTAATAATCGGGATTAGGATTTCCCACTCCCCAGTAGATGAGGTTCAAATCTGGGTCAAAGCTGCCGTTCATCCAAGTTCCACCGCCCCCGGCTGCCAAGACTTCAGGATCGTCTGGCCAAGTTTCACTTCCTGGCTCGCCTGGACCAGGTATCGTATTGAAGCGCCAAAGTCGCTCTCCGTTCACCGGGTCATAAGCGTCGATAAATCCTCGAGTCCGATATTCTCCGCCCGAGATTCCGACAATGACTTTGTCATCAAGCACAAGAGGAGCTAGTGTTGCTGCATAACCAACCCGGTAATCCTCTAGCTCAACATCCCACAAGATATCGCCATTACGACGATCAAACGCCAAAAGGTGAGCATCCAACGTGACCATGAACAGCCTGTATCCCAACATACCAAAGCCCCTGTTCACCGGCGCACTTGCACCATAGGTCAAATCGTTGGGAAGGTCTCTTCGGTATCGCCAAAAGGTCCTGCCAGTGTGGGCATCGATAGCCCACGCATTGTTGTTGGAACCAGTGACATATAGCACGCCATCATCTACAAGAGGCGTGGCCTCGAAGCCGCGCCCCCGAGTGGTCGTTCCGGTCTGGAAGGTCCAGATAGGTCTCAGCTGAGATACATTCTCAGGGGTAATCTGCTGCAGCGGGCTGTGCCTTTTACCGGAGTAGTCTCCTGAATAAGTTAACCACCGTTCAGAATCGCCAAAACCTGCCAGAAGGTCGGTATAGGAAGGACCATCCTGCGCGCTCAGCCGCAAAACTGATGTTGCACTGATTATCAGGCCAAGCAGCAGGGTCTTCAGCAGTTTGTTCATTACCGGGCTCCGTCCTGCAGAAAATTGAAAATATCAAACAGCTCCTGATCAATAAGCTCGAGAGGAGCAAACTCCGGCATCAATGAGCCGGAAAGCCGTTCAACCGTCTGAAGATCAGCCTTGGTTACCGATCGCAACCGCTCAGTGTCATCCTGAAGCTGCATGCTGAAGGCGTCCTCGCTCTTTATCAGGCCGTTAATCTCATAACCCCCTGAAGTAACCAAGCGCACGGGTTTGTAACCCCGCCTAACAGAAGCATCCGGATCGCGCACCGATGCGACCAGACTTGCTAGGGAGCGTTGCAAAGTTATGCCACTCAGATTTGGACCAAGACTCCCGCCCAAGCCGTGAGCGCGGTGGCATTTTGAGCAACTTTCAACAAACGCCATGCGGCCGGCGCTGATATCACCGGCGGGTAAACCGATCACGCCGGACTCCGCGACACTCTGCAAATACGCAACCAGCATCCACACTTCTGTGTCGGTCAGGCTATGAGAAGGCATTATGCTACCTGGTACACCGTTTCGAATACTCCCGAAAACAGCGTCCGCACTCAAGTTTTGTCTGCTCCAAATCCGAGTCAAATCAGGTGCGTCGATGTTCGCTATACCCTTGGCATCAGCACCATGACAAGCAGCGCATTGAGCTCGAAAGAGGGCGGCTCCGCCTCGGATAGCACGGCCATCGCCTTCTAAAGGATTAACGGGCTGACCGCACAACGAAGCAGCAACAGCGAATAGCAGGGCGGCCAATGAGCCGCTCCTAAGCAGTTTCAAGATGACCGCTCCTGAGATTGATATTTCTTCATTGGTATCCGGCAATCTCACAGTCGGGGATATTTCCCAGCGTGACAGCTCACCGCAATGACTAGCAAAAAGTCAGCTCGATCAGGCTGTCTAAGGCGAAGGTACCACAGGTCTGTCAACAGAGTCAGCGGTAGCAATGGTGTCATATTGCTGCTATCGTATGCTTGTTTAAAACAACAATTATAATCATGGAGTCGATCATGAATTCGAATCCGAAAAAATTCAAAGATTTTCTGGCTTCTGTCTGCGCCGCTATATTTCTGTGCGGTACCGTCTTCGCCATACAAACAGACATAATTTCGGCACAGGCCAGCAACTTTCAGGGTGGCGCGCCGCAGGTAACGGAGGCACCAGACGATGCGCGCTACATTCGCATCCTTTTCCCTGCCGGGGTACGTTCATCATGGCACAGCCACACTTGGGGACAGTTGCTCATGATTGAGGAAGGGGTCGGCCTGCATCAAATACGCGGCAGAGCAATCGAAGAGTTTCAGCCAGGCGAGCCATTTTGGACGCCGGCAGGTGTCGAGCACTGGCACGGCGCTCACCCGGAAGTCGATGCGCTTCAGCTCACTATTTATGAAGGCACTGTGAACTGGCTCGAGCCAACGACCGATGAGCAGTACGGTGGAATTCGCTTCCGTCCCATGTCTCGCTCCTCGAATTAGTCAGCAACCAGCGTAAGCCTGTTCCAAGAAAGGGTGAACCCACATGGACTCACCCTTTTTTTGTGTCTGAGCCAAACGCCTCGCGTCTGACTTCGTTCATTGCCGAAATCAAGCCCACTGCCTATACTGGTCGGTAAGGTCGAATGGACATCACACAGCGTGTTTGGAAGAACGATATGCCCAACAATCTTCGACGTGCAGTTACCATTGGTGCAACCTTTGCTGTACTCAGTGCCTGCAGAGAGCAAATCGCACCATTTGAGCCTGAACTCAGCTTCGAAGAATCACTCCAGCAGCAACTCATCTTGGCTCAGGCCGGCGACATAATCACAATCCCCGCCGGAACCCACGAGCTAACACGCGGCTTGTCTCTCTCGGTCTCTGGCGTGACAATTCGTGGCGAAGGCATGCATCGATCAGTACTGTCCTTCAGAAAACAAATGCAGGGAGCCGAAGGCTTGTTGGTGAATGCCAACGATTTCACAATCGAAGATCTCGCTATTGAAGACACTGTTGGCGATGCCATTAAGATCAATGAAAGCGACAATGTCGTGATTCGAAATGTCCGGACAGAATGGACAGGCGGACCATTGACCACCAATGGCGCTTATGGCATTTACCCCGTGCAGAGCAGCAACATTCTCATAGATGGAGCGGTGGCTATCGGTGCGTCTGATGCCGGCATCTATGTGGGTCAGTCAACGCAAATCATAGTGCGAAATTCACGCGCCGAATATAACGTTGCTGGCATTGAGATCGAAAACTCAACCTTCGCTGACGTCTATAACAATATCGCGGCGAATAACACGGGCGGCATTCTGGTATTCGATTTACCTAATCTGCCGGTCCAGGGCGGCAGAAACACTCGGGTTTTTGATAATCAAATTATAAATAACAATGTCAAAAATTTTGCGCCCGCGGGCAATATCGTTGGCGAGGTACCAACAGGTTCGGGGCTGATGGTTTTAGCCAACGACAGTATCGAAGTATTCGGTAACGAATTCGTAAACAACGACAGCGTCAATATTATGATAGTGAGCTACCTGATTACTGAACGACCTTTCGATGACCCAAACTATGATCCTTTCCCGGAAGGCATCTCTATTCATAACAACAGTTTTTCCGGTGGCGGCACCAACCCCGATTCAGAACCGCTTAATCTGCTGATGCAAGCGACCGGTCAGAACATTCCAGATATCGTCTGGGACGGTGTGAAATTGCCCGGCAAAACCAGCGGCGAGATCCTGTGCATGAGTAGCAACGGGGACGCCAGCTTTGTAAACCTGGATGCCAGCAACGACTTCGCGGCACCCAGCTTCGATTCCAGCAACCATGACTGCAGACTACCAAGCCTATCAGTCATTACGTTAAGCTCAAACGCGGACTAGATCTATGAGCTCTCAGCGCTTCTTTGCATTGGGCGCTTTACTATTCGCTTCACTTATCTCATGCGGCGAGCCACCTCCTACTTTTCATGCTAAAGCCAACCCCGCAAGGCTATCGGAGTGGGGGTTATTCGAGCTGTCCGACGAAAGCCTAACTCCCACCAAATTTAATATGGTGTATCGGCCAGCGAACCAGCTCTTTTCCGACTACGCTCAAAAGCTTCGCACAATCTGGATTCCGAAAGGGGCACAGGCTCGGCTTGTCGGAGATAAGCTCAACTACCCTGTCGGCACGATTGTCAGTAAAACTTTTTTCTACCCAACAGACAGCTCTGGACATCTGCAGCGCAAGGAAGAAGTTATAACAGAATCGATTGATCTCTCAACGAACCAACTTATAGAGACACGCTTATTGGTGAAAAGGGCTTCAGGTTGGGAGGCCTTTCCTTATGTCTGGAACATTGAAGGCACAGAAGCATTCCTGCGCGTAGCTGGCACAAGCAAGCCTCTCAAGTTGAAAAGCCAAACCGGTAATTTGGAGTTTGTCTATTTCGTACCTAATGAAAATCAATGCGCAGGATGTCATGTCACTGAGCACCCCAAGGGAGAAATGCATCCACTCGGCGCCGTGGCAAACCAACTCTCCGCTTCGCTGACTTACCCCGATGATGCCAACAGCTCACAGCTCGGCGAGATGGTTTCGAGAGGGTGGCTCGACAGTGATGATGGCATTCAAGCGCCGCCGTCCTGGCTTGATCCAAGCGAAGCATTGGCGGACAGAGCACTTGCCTACCTCAGCATGAACTGCGGACACTGTCACAACCCGAACGGAGCAGCTGACACATCTAATCTGATCCTAACCGGACAGCATGAGCAGCTGGTCAACATGGGCGTGTGCAAGCCGCCGGTCGCAGCTGGGGGTGGCGCGGGTGACCGGCTCTACAGTATTGTTCCGGGACAGCCGGCAGACTCCATTCTAATTTATCGCATGCAATCGGCGAAACCGGATGAAATGATGCCCGAGCTTGGTCGCGCCCTTGTGCATGAACGAGGTGTTGCTTTGATAAGCCAATGGATAGAATCACTGGCCGGAAGCTGCAGCTAACCAGCATGGAGTGCAATCCACAAGGCCGACGCAAAGGGATGTCTCGAAGCTGTGTATTGATTCGCTTCATACTGATTATGAGTGCGGTCTTGCTGGCATCCTGCAGCGATTACTCAGATCAAAGAAGCAGTTTTGTGCTCGCTACCGGAACTACTGGCGGCACTTTTTATCCCGTGGGCGTCGCCCTATCCACACTGGCTAAAGCAGAAGCGGGAGCTGATTTCTCACTCACCGCAATCAGTTCTGCAGGCAGCATGGAAAACATTAAGTTGCTCCGGGACAACCAATCCCAGTTCGCTCTGGTTCTCGCAATTTTTGCCGCCTGGGCTTACAACGGAGAGGGACCTATCAAAAACCCTCAATCAAACCTCCGCAGCATCAGCGGCATGTGGCCCAATGTTGAACATTTTGTGCTGAAAACTGATTTGGTTAGATCTGGTACTCTCTCCGATCTGAGCAGTCTGAATGGTCAGCGCTTTGTGCTCGGAGCCAGAAATTCAGGCGCTGAGCACACGGGCATCTATATTCTCAACGCCCTGGGAATTGATTATCAAAAGAATTTTACGCTGGGCTACATGACCTATGGAGCATCGGCCAGCGCTTTGCAGGACGGAAATATTGTCGGCATGAATATCCCTGCTGGCCCCCCGGTGACGGCAATTACTCAGGCGTTTGCGCAAATGCGGAGTGATATGACCGTGCTGGGCTTCGACAGCTCTCAGATTGCCGCGATAAATCAGCACTTTCCACTATGGCAAGCGCACGAACTACCGCCTGAGACTTACCCTTACCAAGACCAACCGATCATGACTGCAGCCAGTCCCAATTTGCTTATCGTTAGGGCAGATGTTTCCGAGAAAATCGTATACGACCTTACGCGAATGTTGTGGGAAAACCTTCCAACGCTTCAGCAAATTCATAGTGCCACACGATCTATGCGACTCGAGGAGGCCTTGCAAGGCATAACGGTCCCACTGCATCCCGGCGCATTGCGATATTACCGCGAACGGGCGATTCAGATACCAGATAATCTTATTCTGCCGAAAGACTTTAGCGCACCGGAAAATTAAAATAAGTCTTTGGATAAGGCTCATTTTCCAGCGTAAAGTGCCACCACTCCTCTTTGATAGGTGAAAAACCGTGCCG
>MDTG01057398.1_pt1 | contig 11448 bp, 12 predicted proteins | sample 811421 | NCBI WGS metagenome assembly MDTG01 (sample SAMN05326645, study PRJNA326480) | marine metagenome | isolation source: seawater | place: Pacific Ocean: South East | collected 2011
AAGTTGAGTTTGAAGACAATTTATTAACTGTAAGAACAAAACAAGTTAATAAATCTGAAGATAAAAATCAAGATGGTGAAATTATTCATAAGGGTATTTCTCAAAGACAGTTTGCGAGATCATTTACGATTGCAGATGATGTAAAGGTAGGTGGTGCTGAACTAAAAGATGGTCTTTTGACAATAGCTTGTGAGAGAATTGTACCAGAATATAAAAAGAAAAAACTTATAGAAATTAAATAAGTAAAAAACCTTGCTTGTGGGGAAAAATCCCCACAAGTCTTAAAATTTTATATACATCCACTAGAGGAAAAGCCTAAAATTGTTCCATTAGCATTTATTTCAAATTTTCTTTCACAAGTAATTCCATATTTTTTAGTTTTATAAATGAAAGTTTTATTTCCCTCTTCATTTATAAAATCATCGGTTGGAGCACCTAATTCATTTCTCAACTCATTTAATTGTTTGCCAACAAATTGACCAAATTTTTCATTTTCTTTTTCAGCAACCTCATCAGATTTTTTCTTTATTGTCTGACAACCAGATAAAATTATAATTATCGAAAATAAAACTGATAGTAATTTCAAATTCATATTTAAACTTATAACTAAATTATATCAAAAAATTAACTCTTAAGTTGTAAAAAAAAAAATTTTATTCACATTCTGGCTTTTATACGCTGTTTGCATGGGATTTTTTGACTCGAATCAAATAATGTCCTCTCATTGGAGGTCTAATGTTAGATAACTACTTTAACTATAAAAAACATAAGACAGATTTTAGAACTGAAGTCATTGCAGGAGTGTCGACTTTCTTGACAATGGCTTACATAATGTTTTTAAATCCTGTCATACTTGCCGACGGTGGGTTTGATTTTGGTGGTGTTTTTACAGCAACAGCTTTAGCGGCAGCTTTAGCATGTTTTATCGCTGCATTTTACGCTAAAACTTGGCCCGTTGGACTTGCACCAGGAATGGGGATAAATGCATTTATCGCCTATGGTGTTTGTTTAGGAATGGAATATACACCAGCAGAAGCACTAGGTGCTGTTTTGGTTGCGGGTGTAGTCTTCTTAATAATTTCATTAACACCTATAAGAGCTTGGTTAATAAACTCAATTCCAAAAAGTTTAAAACTTGGAATTGGTGCAGGTATCGGTTTATTTTTAGCAATTATTGGTTTTGAAATTATGGGATTAACTGCAGATAACCCAGTTACACTTGTGCAGCTTGGTGATGTTTCTAATCCTTTGCTACTTTTGGGTGCTGGTGCGTTCATATCAATGATTGTTATGGAAAAAATGAACATTAAAGGAAATATAATTATTGGTATAATTGCTTTCAGTGCAATCGCGTGGATTACTGGATTAGGAAAATTTAATGGCGTTGTTTCTTCTCCGCCGCCTATGACTCACTTAATGACATTTGATTTAGGTGCAGCGCTTAGTGCATCAATGGTTACTGTTGTTTTTACTCTTTTCTTTATAGACTTTTTTGACACTGCGGGAACACTAACTAGTGTTGCCAATGTTTCAGGTAAAGTTGGAAGCGATGGTAAAATTAAAGACATTGATAAAGCGATGTTGTCAGACAGTGTATCTACTGTTGCAGGTTCTATAATGGGTACCTCAACGGTAACAACATATGTTGAATCTGCTGCTGGAGTAAAAGCTGGAGGTAGAACGGGAATGACATCATTAGTAATAGGAATTTTATTCTTATTATGTCTGTTCTTTAGTCCGTTAGCTACATCCCTTCCTAAGGAAATTGATGGAGCAGCATTGATATATATTGCTACATTGTTTGTAAGAAATATTACAGATATAGAGTGGGATGATATAGCAGAAGCAGGACCCGCTGTACTTGCTATGATTGCAATGCCATTCACATATTCTATTTCTCATGGAATAGCTTTGGCATTTATTTCTTATGCAGCAATTAAAATCTGTACTGGTAAATTTAACTCTACTAGTCCTGCAATTTGGGTTATAGCAGCTTTAAGTGTTATAAGTTTTGCAGTAGCGTAAAATATTTATATATTTTCAATTAGGGCGATCTTAATGGTCGCCCTTTTTTTATTTTTTGTGTTTTTTTTTTAAATCATCGATTTTTATTTCTTCGTAAATCTCAAATGGTTGTACAATCCATGGATTATCTGGCAACTTAACAGCACAGTAGTCTGGTTCAAAAGTTGATTTTTTCTTTTTCCATAGTGTTGCTGTTTTAATATCTTCAATTTTGTTTTTTATAGGTCCATATTTTTTTAACCAATCAATGCTTTTGTTAAAAGTTATTCCTGTATCGGATAAATCATCACATAAAAGAATTCTCCCTCCCATATTAGGAGCAATTGAACTCATTTCTCTTGAAAAAACTATATCACCTTGCTCATCCTCAATTCCTTTTCCACTATAGGACTCAACTGCTAAGTAAGCACATTTTAATTTAAATACTCTACTTAAAACATCTATCATAGGAGCGGCACCTCTCATGATACCAATTAATATTGATGGTTTATACCCACTTTCGTCAATTTGAATTGCTAATTTTTCAACTGTTTTATTATAATCTTCCCAGCTAACTATTAATTTTTCAGACATATACTTCTATAATATTAAATTTTAATTATTAAAAGCAAAACCGCAAGAATTACTAAAGCTAAAATTGAACTTATTAAAATATACAACCTATGAATGTTTCTTCCTCGTAAATTAAAATAATGTCTTGCTGCGACTGAGATCAGCGCAACCAAACATAAGATCAGCCAATTATATTTATGATAAACAATAAAGTTATAATGGCCCGAAAGCATTATAAACAATACTAAAAATGTTGAATAATTATTATGAATTGATCTTTGTTTGGCAGCTAAAGAAAGGCTGTTATCAAATTTTACATTTTTTTTACTACTATTAATAATGTTCATTTGATTTGGTATAATAACAGTAAATACGTTTCCAAACATATTCGTACCAATAATTAAACCAACGCTTAAAAAAGCAAATTTTGGACCAAATATTTTAGTTAAAAAAAATGAGACAATAATTAATAAAATAAATATTATTGATGCAAAAAGAATATTATTATTTATTAGTTTAGACTTGCATAATAAATCATATACAAACCAAGAAAAAATAAGAGAAGCCAAAGAAATTACAATTGCATTTAATGGAGATATTTCCAAAACTCTTTTATCTACCATTAAAACACTAGAATTATAGTAATAAATAATTGCAAGTAACAATATTCCAGTAACAAAAGTTAAATAGCTTTGCCATTTAAATATTACTAACCTATTTAAATAATCTAAGGGTGGTGATATTTTTAATCTTGTCAGCTTGTAATAATAACCAGAGTGCATTAAATATCCTTCTCCATCAATATCATTACTACTAATATTTTTATTAAGCTTATTATCTAAATAATTAAACAAAAAACTATTTCCTACCCAAAGAATTGCAAACAAAACATGTCCCCATCTTAAGACAAGTTCCAACCATTTTAATGTGTACTGCAATAGATCCATTTAATATTTTATTTTATCTATTTTTTTACTCCATAATTCAAAAGCTTTTAAAGCATCTTCTCTCATCATTTGAATCATTGGAATTTTTCTTTCATTAATTTTTTTCTCAAATTCTGAATAAATCAGAGAGTCATCAAAATCAATTTTTCCAGCATCTTCTCTTGTATTTGCATAGTATATTTTATCAATTCTTGCCCAATAAATTGCAGATAAACACATAGGACATGGCTCACATGTCGAATATAATTCACATCCTTTAAGGCTAAAATTATTTAATTTTTTACATGCTTCACGTATGGCAACTACTTCGCCATGTGCGGTTGGGTCATTAGTTGATGTAACTTTATTTGAACCTTCTCCAACAATATTATTATCTCTAACAATAACACATGCAAATGGCCCACCACCTTTGTTAATATTTTGAATTGAAAGCTCTATAGCTCTTTTCATAAACTCATTTTTCATATTTTAGACTTTATATTATTAATACTTATAAGTATTTTTTCAGGAGTAGCAGGAGCATTAATTTCTGGCATAATCTTATAATTTCCTACTGAAGCGATTGCATCTTTAATTGCAAAAAATACTGACATTCCTAACATTAATGGTGGTTCACCAGTGGTCTTTGATTTATTTATTACATTTTCCTTATTTAAATTTTTGAATATTTTAACTTTAAACTTTTCGGGCATATCACTTATTGTAGGTATCTTATATGTTGATGGTGAATGTGTGGTAAGTTCTCCGTTAGATTTCCAAATTACTTCTTCTATTGTTAGCCAACCAGCTCCTTGCACAAATCCACCCTCTATTTGTCCTTTTTCAATTGCTGGATTAATAGCTCTCCCTTGGTCATGAAGTATATCAACACGTAAAATCTTGTTTTCACCAGTTAAAGTATCAATTAATACCTCTGAAACTGCCGCTCCATAACAAAAGTAAAGAAAAGGTCTACCAACGAAAGTTTTATTATCAAAATGTATTTTTGGTGTTGAATAAAAACCAGATGAAGATAATGAAACCCTATTTAGATATGCCTCTTTTACTAACGAATTAAATGAAAATGTTTTACCTCTAAATTTAATCACACCATTTTTATAAACTACATTATTTTTCTTTATTTTATATTTTTGTCTTACAAATGTTTCTAAATTTTGTTTTATTTTGCTAACCGCATTTAAAGCGGCAGCTCCATTCAGATCTGTAGTTGAGCTTGCTGCAGAAGCAGAGGTATTTGGAACCTTATCAGTACGTGTAGATGAAACTTTGACTTTATTAAAGTTTATGCCAAACTCATTTGCGACTAGCTGAGCAATTTTTGTGTAGGTACCTTGGCCCATTTCAATTGCACCTGTAGATACATGTACACTACCGTCAGCATAGTAAACATGAACTAGGGCGCCTGCTTGATTAAGATGTGTGGTAGTAAATGAAATTCCAAATTTAACAGGAGTTATTGCAATTCCTTTTTTTAAATATTTATTTTTTAAGTTAAATTTTTTAATATTTATTCTTCTATTTTTATAATTAGAAGATTTAATTAATTTTCTAAAGATTTCGTTAATTACATTATCTTCAATTTTCATACCATAATGAGTGATATTTTTTTTATTTTTTTTATAAAAATTTATTTTTCTAACTTCTGCAGAATCTTTTCTTATATATCGTGCAACATTGTCGATAATATTTTCTATAATCATCATTCCTTGATTTCCTCCAAAACCTCTAAACGCAGTCGAAGAAGCTGTATTTGTTTTACAAAGATAGTTTTCAACTGACAGATCTGAGAGATAATATGCATTATCGATATGTAATAAAGCCCTTGAGTTAATGGCACCAGATAGGTCAGGTGAAAATCCACATCTTGATAATAGTTTTATTTTAACTCCTTCAATAATTCCATTATCTTTGAAACCAACTTCATAGTCTGCATGAAAATCATGTCTCTTACCTGTAATTATTATATCATCGTCACGATCCATTTTTAGTTTCACTGGACGTTTAGTTTTTTTTGATAACAAAGTACATATTGCAGCAAAAATAAAACTTTGAGTTTCTTTACCTCCAAAGCCACCTCCTATTCTTCTTACCTCAACATTTATACTATTGTTTTTTTGATTAAGCATTTTTGCAATAATTTGTTGGGTTTCGCTTGGATGTTGCGTGCTCGAGTAAACTTTAAAATCATTATCTTCTTGTGGAATTACAAAAGCAATTTGACCTTCAAGATAAAAGTGTTCTTGACTACCCAAAGTAAAAGAGTTTTTTAAATAGTTTTTAGCTTTAAGAATTTTTTTTGAAGCATTTCCTCTTTTAATTTTTCTTCCTTTCAAAACAAAAAGTTTTTTTTTTAGCGCTTCCCTAACATCGACAACGGGTTTTAAAGTTTTATAAGTTACTTTAGCCTTCAGAACTGCTTTTCTAGCTAACTCATTCGTATTAGCTACTACAGCAAACAGTGGTTGACCAAAATATTCCACTTTTTTTGTAAATATGGGATCTCCATCGTAAACAGGACCAACATCGTTTCTTCCAGGAATATCTTTTGAGGTAACTACTGAAATTACTCCTTTACTTTTCCATACTTCTTTTAAATCTAATTTACTAATTATTGCACGAGCTTTTTTGCTATATCCGATTGCACCGTGCAAAGTACCTTCTGGCTCAATTATATCATCAATATAATTTGCAAATCCACTAACATGTTTGTGGCCACTCTCATGAGCTCTTATTTGTTCAATGAAAGACTTTGTATTCATACTATCTGTTGATGCTAATTAATTTTTTTTGTTTAACTTCTAAAAAACATTTTTCCAATAAATTTTTTGCTACTTCCATACGATATTTATTACTAGCCCTAACATCACTTATAGGTTTAAAATCTTTTTCTAATAATTTTTTTGCTTCATCAATTTTTTGTGAAGATAAAAATGAGTTTAAAAGTATTTTTTCAGATTGAATAGCTCTCTTTGGAATATTAGACATTCCTCCATATGCAATTCTTATTTTTTTTACTTTATTATTGTTAATTTCAATACAAAATGAAGCACAAACAGATGAGATGTCATCATCAATTCTTTTTGAAATTTTATAAGCTTTAAAAATATCTTTTTTATGAAAAGGAATTCTTATCGAATGAATAAATTCCCCTTTTTTTAGTTTAGTCTTTCTGTAATCAGTAAAAAAACCATTTAGTGGTAAAATTCTAGTTTTTTTTATATCTTTAATTATAACTTGTGAATCAAGTGCTAACAATAAGGGCAATGTGTCACCAATTGGACTCGCTGTTGCTATATTGCCAGCAATAGTACAAACATTTCTTATTTGAACCGAACCATATCTTTTCAATATTTTAGCAAAGTCAGGAAAATATTTTTTTATAAAAAATTCAAAATCAATTAAAGGTGTTGATGAGCCTACCTCAATAAAGTTCTTATTTTCTTTAATATAATTTAATTCTTCAATTGAATTCATATAAATTAAGGAATTCAAATCTTTTCTTTCTTTTGTAACATTTAAAGATACGTCGGTCCCACCACTTATCAATATTGAATTCTTGTTAAATTTAAGAATTTTTTTTAATTGACTGACTGACTTGGGTGCAAAATATTTTTGAGTTTCATTAAATATAGAAATACTTCTATTTTTTATTTTTTTTAGTAAATTTAAATTAATCTGTTTATTTTTTGTAAAATAATCATATTTACTCTTTTTACTTAAACTTTTTGCTGCTTCAATTATAGGTTTATATCCGGTACACCGACAAAGGTTACCCTGAATAGAATCTTTAATATTCTCATCATTATAAGAAGAATAATTTTTATACATAGCAAAAAGTGACATTACAAAACCTGGAGTACAGAAGCCACATTGAGAACCGTGAAAATTTAACATAGCTTTTTGCACTGGATGCAATTCATTTTTTGAAATTAAATCTTCAATTAATATTAATTGCTTACCCTCTAGACTTGGAAGAAAAGCTATACAAGAATTAATAGCTTTGTATTTAATGTTATTTTTTTTTAATTCTCCAATTACAACAGTGCATGCACCACAACCACCTTCAGCGCAGCCTTCCTTGGTACCTTTTTTTTTTAATTTATTTCTAATATAGTTAAGAATAGTTTCATTTGAATTTGGATTTTTGATTTGAATTATTTTTTTTTTATAAATAAACTTGACTATATTGGAAGTCATTTAACTTCCTCTATAAGTAGAATAGCTCCAAGGTGAAACAAGCAAAGGTACGTGATAATGTTCCTGACTATTTGATATTCCAAATTTAATTATTACATCATCAAGAAAAGGAAATTTGGATTTTTCTTTTACTTTGCTGAAATAATCACCTACAAAAAAAACAAGTTCGTATTTACCCTCTTTAAAATTTGTTCCCTGAATTAAAGGCTGATCGCCCCTGCCATCATTATTTAATACAATGCTATTTATTTTTTCTCTTTTGTTATTTTCCAAATAATATAATTCTACTTTAATTCCTTTACCGGGCTTTCCAGAATATATATCCAAAACGTGTGTGGTTAATTTTGTCATATAGTTTGTTATATATTATACAATAATTGCATAATTAATATATTAAAACTAAGATATAATTCTTCATAATGAAAACTATAGAAAAAGTTAATAAATTAAATAAATCTGATTTTTTATCTATTTTTGGAAATGTTTTTGAAAAAAATGAATGGATAGCTGAAAAAACATTCAACTTCAGACCTTTTAAAAATTTTGAGGAATTATTTTTTAATATGATAGAGATATTCGAAAAAGCTAAGAAATCTACCCAACATAAAATTTTTAATTCACATCCGGAATTGGTAGTAGAAAAAAAATTAACAAATCAATCCAAAAAAGAGCAGATTAGATCAAGCTTAAATCAATGTTCTAATTTAGAAGTTAAAGAATTTAAAAAATTAAATAAAGAATACAAAAAAAAATTTGGCTTTCCTTTTATCATAGCGGTAAAGGGGAAAAATAGAAAAGAAATTTTAAAAAACTTTAAACAAAGAGTATCAAATAATATTGATGAAGAATTTAAAGAGGCTAAAAATCAAGTAAAAAAAATTGCAACTTTTCGATTAGAAGAAATAATTAAATAACTTTTAAGATGTTTATTTATTAGCTGCTTCTGAAACATATTTCGCTACAGCTTTAATTTCTGACTCATTAAGTATACCTTCATATGCTGGCATAACACCTATTCCATTTGTTACTGCTCCTACTACTCTTAGTTCGCTTGGTTTAACATCATTTAAATTGGGCCCTATACTTCCTTTTGAACCTGCGTCTGAAAGTGCATGACACATAGCACAATTACCTCTTTCCATGAAAATTTTTCTACCTTCGGCAAAATCATCATTGGACTCAGCGTTATTAAAAAAGAATAATGAAATTAAAGAAATAACTAAACATTTTTTAAAAATATGCATGAATTTTTTTTCCATTTATCCATATTAATATAGTATTAGAATGAAATAAATAAATTTATGAAAATTTTTGATTGTTTCATGTATTTTGATGAAGATGTGGTTCTTGATGCAAGATTGAATATATTGAACTCTTATGTGGATTATTTCGTAATTGTAGAATCAGTTTTTACACACAAGGGAGATAAAAGAAATTTAAAATTTAATCACAAAAAATTTGAAAAATATAAAGATAAAATTATCTACTTAATTTACGATGAAGATCTATCGGAAATTGAAATTGTAAAAAATGATGATAATGAAGCTGAGGCTTCTAGAAAATATATTTTAAATGCTGCACATAGAGAAAATGGTCAAAGAAATTATATAGAGAAAGGTTTGGTAAACGCAGAAAATAATGATCTAATTTTAATATCTGATGTAGATGAGATACCAAACCTAACTGGATTAAATTTTGAAAAAATTACACAAAAAATAATTATGTTTAAACAAGATATGTTTTATTACAAATTTAATTTATGTATTCCTGATTTAAAATGGACTGGTACAAAGGGATGTAAAAAAAAAGATTTAGTTAATCCTCAATGGTTAAGAAATATTAAAGATCGTAAATATCCAATATTTAGGCTGGATATTCTGCTTTCAGATAAAAAATACAGTAGTATTAAAATAATTGAAAATGGTGGATGGCATTTTTCAAATATTAAAACAGCACAGGAAATAGAACATAAATTAAAGTCTTACCTTCATCATAGAGAATTTGATTTGGAACCCCTAACTACCAAACAAATTGAAGAAATAATAAGAAATAAACAAGCAATTTATGACCTTAAGCTAGACAAAAGAATAAATAAGATTGGTGTTGGAAGTAAACTTAAAAAATTTGAATTAAAAAAACTACCTACTTATATTCAAGAAAATCAAAATAAATATAAAGAGTGGATGGATTGATCTAAAACGCCATAAGGCAATTAGAATTTAATATTCTACGTCAACTGGATCAATACTTCTCCACATATACCAGGTAAAAACTGTTCTATAACCTGAGTGTATTTTTGAAATTTTTTTTAAAAATCTTTCTTTAGGTGGATATGAAACCTTATAATTTTTAGATATGGCTCTTAGTAATCCAATATCTTTGGTTGGAAAAATATCCGATCTATTCAAATTGAACATTAAAAACATTTGTGCACTCCATTCTCCTAAGCCCTTTAATCGAGTAATATATTCAATAGCTTTTTCATCATCCATAACTCTAAGTTTTACAGGATCAAAAGTTTTATTTTTAAAACTCTTAGCAATATTTTTTAAATAAGATATTTTTTGTCTTGATAATCCTGCTTTTTTCAAACTATTAGAATTTAATTTAATTATTACTTCAGGTAAAATTTTTTTTTTACATTTTTTTTCAAACTTTAACCAAATTGAGTCTGCTGCTTTTGTTGAAATTTGTTGTCCAATAATTGTTCTACAAAGTGAAAAAAAAGGTTTATTTCTAGTAGTTAAATATCCTTTATTATATTTTTTTATAATTTTTTTAAAGACTGGATCTCTTTTGGAGAGAATTTTTTTAGCCTTATACCAATATTTAGGTGCCTTATTCATGTCTTGGGATAGAAACTTGTTTTTTATAAAATATCTCTCTTCTAAAAATTATTACTGAAGAAATAATTACAAGGCCAGATCCAATTAATGTCTTAAGTGTTGGGATTTCGTCCCAAATTATATAGCCAAAAATAATAGCAAAAACTAAAGCTAAATATTTCAAAGGTGTAACTAGCGAAACATCTGAAAATTTATAGGATTGAGTAAGCCATAAATTTGCTAGTCCACCTAAAATTCCTAATAAAGATAATAGAATTATGTCTTTTACAGTTGGCAAAATCCATCCCTGTGGAATTGTAAAAAAGCTAAGAAACATTATGGATAATGAAAAATAAAAACTAATTAACCAAACTGGCTCTGATGATGATAATTGTTTTATTGCAATTGCAACATATGAAAGTCCTAAACAAAAAATAATTGGATATACATAATATATATTTAAAGAATTTAATCCTGGTTCAGAAATTATTAAAATACCGATAAAACCAACTATCACTGCAAGCCATCTATACAAACCTACTTTTTCTCTTAACAAAAAAATTGACAGTATTGTTGTGAAGATTGGAGCAGCAAATGTAATGCTAACAACTGTTGCTAAAGGAAGTTTTCTTAAAGCTATAAAAATTGCAACTATAGCTACCAATCCTGAAATACATCTTTTAAAATGAAGAAAAGGCCTATCAGTTTTATAGAAATCAAAATATCTTTCTTTAGGTATTAAAAAAATTAATGGTATTATTCCACAAAAGCCCCTAAAAAATAATACTTCTCCAACAGGGTAGTTTTCTGACCATTTTACAATTAAATCCATAGCTGAAAATGCGCATACAGACATAAACATGTACAAAAAGCCCAATTGATTTTTGGAAAGCATAGGAATA
>MDTG01238472.1_pt1 | contig 11448 bp, 9 predicted proteins | sample 811421 | NCBI WGS metagenome assembly MDTG01 (sample SAMN05326645, study PRJNA326480) | marine metagenome | isolation source: seawater | place: Pacific Ocean: South East | collected 2011
CCGCCGGCCGCCATGCGCTATACGGAAAGCCGCCTTGCCAAGGCGGCGGACCCGCTGCTGAGCGATCTCGACAAGGACACTGTCGATTTCGTCGACAACTACGATGGTTCGGAGAAAGAGCCGTCCGTCCTGCCTGCACGCTTTCCCAACCTGCTGGTGAACGGCGCGGGCGGCATCGCGGTGGGCATGGCCACGAACATCCCGCCGCACAACCTCGGCGAAGTGATCGACGGCTGTTTCGCCTACATGGATGATCCCGGCATCACGGCAGAGCAGCTGCACGAGATTATCCCCGGCCCCGATTTTCCCACCGGCCCACTGATCCTGGGCAAGAGCGGCGCGCGCTCTGCCTACACCACAGGGCGCGGGTCCATCCTGCAGCGGAGCCGTCACGAGATCGAGACGGGCAAGAACGATCGCCAGTCGATCGTGCTGACTTCGATCCCCTACCAGGTGGGCAAGGCCGGGCTGGTAGAGAAAATCGCCGACGCCGCGAAGGAAAAGCGGATCGAGGGCATTTCCGACATCCGCGACGAATCCAGCCGCGCCGGTGTGCGCGTGGTGATCGAGCTGAAGCGCGACGCCACGCCCGAAGTCGTGCTGAACCAGCTATGGCGTCACACTCCCGCGCAAGCGAGTTTCCCGGCCAACATGCTCGCCATTCGTGGCGGCAGGCCGGAAACGCTGGACCTGCGCGATTTCATCTCCAGCTTCATCGCTTTTCGCGAACAGGTCATCACGCGGCGCACCAAGTTCGAGCTGAACAAGGCGCGGGACCGTGCCCACGTCTTGCTGGGCCTGGTGGTGGCCGTGTCCAACCTCGACGAGGTGGTGGCGATGATCCGCGGATCGTCCAACCCGCAGATCGCGCGGCAGAAGCTGCTCGACAAGGAATGGCCGATTGGTGACATCGCGCAGTATATTCGCCTTGTCGAAGCCATCGAGCCGACGGCGGACGAGGCAGGCGGCACCTACCAGCTTTCCGAGCGGCAGGTGAAAGCCATCCTCGACCTGCGATTGCATCGCCTGACGGCCCTCGGCCGCGACGAGATCGGCGACGAGTTGCAGGAGCTGGCCGACAAGATCGAGTACTACCTCTCGCTGCTGGCCGACCGCGCCAAGCTTTACGGCGTCATGCGCGAGGAATTGCAGGAAGTGCGCGACCAGTTCGCCACGCCGCGCGTCTCCGAAATCGCGCCCGCGTGGGACGGAATCGAGGACGAGGACCTGATCGAGCGGGAGGAGATGGTCGTCACCGTCACCCACTCCGGCTACATCAAGCGCACCCCGCTCGATACCTTCCGCGCCCAGCGCCACGGCGGCAAGGGCCGCAGCGGCATGGCTACGAAGGACGAGGACGCTGTCGTCGAAATGTTCGTAACTTCGACGCATAACCCTGTGCTTTTCTTCACGAATACGGGCCGCGTCTATCGCCTCAAGGTGTGGAAGCTGCCCGAAGGCGGCCCGCAGACCAAGGGCCGCCCGATGGTCAACCTGCTGCCGCTGGGCGACGAGGAGCGCGTCACCAACGTGCTGCCTCTGCCGGAGAACGAGGACGAGTGGGAAGCGCTCAACATCGTCTTCGCCACGGAACAGGGCATGGTTCGCCGCAACTCGATGGATGCCTTCACCAACGTGCCGTCGAACGGCAAGTACGCGATGGGCTTTGTCGAAGGCAGCGGGGACCGGCTGATCGGCGTGCGCCTGCTGAACGAGGAGCAGGAAATCTTCCTCGCCTCCGACGCCGGCAAGGCCATCCGCTTCGCCGCCACCGATGCGCGCGAAACCAAGAGCCGCACCGGCATCGGCGTGCGCGGCATGGCCCTGAAGGACGGGGCGAAGGTCGTCTCCCTAGCCGTGCTGGAGAAGCTGGGCCACGACATGGAAACGCGCGACGCATACCTGCGCGCGGCGGCGTGGAAGAACAACGACGCCGAGGCCACCCTGCCCTCAGAGCAGGTTGAGGCGATGACCGAGGGCGAGGAGTTCATCCTCACCATCACGGCCAACGGATACGGCAAGATTTCCAGCGCCTACGAATACCGCACCACGGGTCGTGGTGGTCAGGGTATCACCAACATCGGCACGCCCGGCAGCGATCCGGAGCGTAACGGCCCGGTCGTTGCCAGCTTCCCCGTACGTCACGGCATGCAACTGATGCTGGTGACGGACCGCGCGAAGTTGATCCGCCTCCCGGTGAACTTCCGCCATCTGGTCGAGGGCGGTTTCGAAAACCACCAGGGCTGGGCCATTTACGGACGCAGTTCGTCGGGCATCCGCATCTTCGACGTGTCCAAGGGCGAGAAGATCGTCGGCGCCGCGCGCATCGACGAGGACGAAAGCCCGGAGAACGAGGCTGAGGAAGCGATCGTCGAGGAAATGCTCGAACGTCGCGGCGGCGGGGACGAGACCACGCCCGATACGACGGTGGATCGCGACGACAACATCGAGGACGACGAAGCCGAGAATTAATTCGCTACTTTCCCCCGATGGCGTAGGATCCAGTCCAACATCTTTTGGGGGAAAGATCATGTCGATGAAATCTGATGCACTCGCGTTCTTCGACGCCTGCGAAACGGGCAAGGGCTGGGAAGTTTGCAAGCAGTGGTGCCGGCCTGACGCTGTCTTCACAGCGCAAGCCGATGCACTCGCCGATGTGACCACGGTGGAGGGCTACACCGAATGGATGGCCCACCTTCTCCAGCCGCTACCGAACATGAGCTACGAGATGCTGGCTTGCGGCGTCGATGAGGAGGCCGGGACTTTCGTGGGCGCGGCGGTTTTCAAAGCCACCCATTCCGACGAAGGCGGCCCGGTTCCGCCGACCGGCAAGACCATCGCTTCGGACTATTGCTATGTCTTCAAGTTCGAGGACGGCAAGATCGCGCACATGACCAAGATCTGGAATGACGGCTACGCCATGCGTGAGGCCGGTTGGGCCTGAGGGTTACTCCTCCCGCCGCCACGCCACTCTCAATTCCGGGTTCCGCTTCCGCAAGGTCGTGACCACGCCAACGGTGATCAGGAATTGGCCGAGGTAGTAGATCGGCCAGACGAGGTATTCGGGCACTTCGCTCCCCGATAGTGGGCCGAGCCGGGCGAAGATCAGCAGGTCCGAAACCACGAACAGCAGCGCGCCTGCCGCCACGCGCATCCTTGGGAAATCGCTCATCCACGCGCTCGCCGCCATGAGGCTGAGCGCGACGGCGTAGATCGCCACGGCCCACGCCATATTGCGGTCGTAGGGCAGGAAATAGCCGATCACCGGGGGCAGGATCAGGATTGCAAGAAAAGCCCATTGGTCCGCCCCGTGCAGCTTGCCGCGCGAATGGCGCATGAAGACCGATACCGCCAGCATGTGGAACACGAAGAACACCGCCGCGCCCACCCGCAGGTCGAATTCGATGGCCATGTCCGCGCAAGCCGCCACGGCCATGGCCAGCGCCAGACGGTGCGAATCCCCGCTCTGGTGGCGCAGGTAGGCGTAGATCGCCAGGAAGCCCACGCCGAAGCCTTTTATCGGGATGAGATAGAGCTCCGGCAGGTTCGTCGCCTGCAGGTAGTAATAGGACAGCGCCGCAACGATGCTGAGCACCAGGAATGGGCGTTTCTGCGCCAGCGCAGGATGGGGCTGCTTGGGAGGCATGTGCCAGCGCTTAGCGCGCCGTCCTGATCTGTACCAGTGCGGTTTCCAGCATCACGTCTTCCGCGCTTCCCACCGGGTTCGGCGCAATCACGAAGTCCGGCACCACGCCGCGTGTCGACTGGTCGCCCGAGGGGCGCACCATGTAGGCCTTGGGATAGGTGATGACAGCGCCCGAGTTAGGCAGCGCAAAAGTCTCCACCGCGCCGTATGTGGTGGGCAGGTCAGCCGTTTCCTCCCCCACGATGGTGGCAATGCCAAGATCCTGCATCAGTGCCGCTACCACCGCCGCGTTGGAATAGCTGTGCTGGTTGACCAGCACCCACACGCGCCCGTCGAACGCGTTGTCGGCAATCGGCTGCGTCAGCGGCAGGTCGACCGGCACCACCTGGCCATCGTCGGCAGACGCGAGCGCGGCGGCGATCCGGCCTGCGAGCGTATTCGCATCGTCCTTCCGGTCGGCCCATGCCGCCTTGGTGTTCGGCCCGGCGCGAACTTCGTAGCGGGAGGCATAGCGGTATGGTTCCTCCACCAGTCGCGCCACGATCAGGTCGGAGAAACTCGCATCGCCGCCGCCGTTGTCACGCAGGTCGATCACCAGGTCAGTCGCTCCGCTGGCCGAGATCGCGGTGAAGGCTTCCTCGACGAAAGCGCGGAAGGGGGCGATGGTGTAAGTCTCGCCGTCCTCGCCGCGTTCTTCCTCGGTTGCTGAGAACGGGCCGGGCTGGAGGTAATAGATGCCCTCGCCAAGGTCGCGGTGGATACGCGCACCGGGGCTACGGTCCGGCGCCGCGACGGGGCGCGCTGCCTGCATCGCGTACATCTCGCCAAGGCCCATAGCCGACACCGAAGCGGTGGCAGGTTGCCCGTCCGGCCCGATGTATTCGATTGCGAGGCTCTCCCGCGGCCCGAAGACGAAATAGAGATAGGCGGGCAGCCCAAGCTCGATCTGCGAGCGGAGCAGGCGGTCGCTGTCGGCAGATATGATGGAGCGGGCACGGCTCTCGAACTCCGCCAGCGATATTCCGCCAAGGCCGGTAATGCGGGAGCCGGGCGGCAGGCTTTCGCCCTCGCCCGCCCACTGGTCCGTCACCATCGCGCTGTCGCGGTAGGTGGCCGACAGGGGAATGATCGCCCCGCCCTCGCCCACGTAGGCGAAAAGGTCTCCCATGGCCGCCTCGGTCTTGGCGTGGCCCACGTTCCCGAAAGCCATGGCTTCGTGCAGCATCAAGTGGAAATCTGCCTTCGGTACCGGGCCGTCGATGCGGTTGAGCAGGCTTTCGACATGCGCATCGTATTCGGCGCGGCTACGGCGGGCGAAGAGATCCACGTGCTCCTGCTGCAACCGTGCGTAGAGCGTGGTCAGGTCCTCGCGGGCTTCCTCTGCCGTGTAGCAGTTCTCGCAAGGCGCGCTCTCCTGCGCGGCCAGCGGTGAGGCGAACAATATTGCGAAGGCGGTGACGAGGTTGCGCGCGAAACGATTTGCCATCGCGCGACACTACCCCCTCGAAATTGGCCGTCAACTCGCCTACTTGCGCTGTCATGACACAGCAGGTCCATATCATCGGCGGCGGTCTCGCGGGCAGCGAGGCGGCATGGCAGCTCGCAAAGCGCGGCGTGAAAGTGCGCCTGTCCGAAATGCGCGGAGGCGGCGAGATGACGGCCGCGCACCAGACCGACGGTTTGGCCGAACTGGTGTGCTCCAATTCCTTCCGCAGCGACGATGACGAGAAGAACGCCGTCGGCCTGCTTCACCACGAAATGCGGCGGCTGGATTCGATCATCATGTCCGTCGGCGAAATCGCCCGCGTTCCTGCCGGCAGCGCGATGGCGGTAGACCGCGACGTGTTCAGCGGCGAAGTGCAGAAGCGGCTGGAGGAGCATCCGAACATCGAAGTGGTGCGGGAAAAGGTGGAACAGTTGCCGCCAGAGGGGATGACCATCGTCGCCACTGGTCCGCTCACCGCCGCCAGTCTCGCGCAAAGCATCGTCAGCGCCACGGGCGAGGATCGCCTCGCCTTCTTCGACGCTATCGCGCCGATCGTCTATCGCGACAGCATCGACATGAGCAAGGCGTGGATCCAGTCGCGCTGGAACAAGAGAACGGCTGCGTCCAACGAGGATGGCGACTACATCAACTGCCCGATGAACAAGGAGCAGTACGAAGCCTTCGTCCAGGGCCTGCTCGATGCCGAGAAGGGCGAGTTCAAGGAGTGGGAAGCCGACACGCCCTATTTCGACGGCTGCATGCCGATCGAGGTGATGGCAGAGCGCGGCGTGGAGACCTTGCGGTACGGCCCGATGAAGGGCGTCGGCCTCGATAACCCGCACGACCGGACCGAGGAACATCCGCAGGGCCGCTGGCCCTACGCCGTGGTGCAGCTGCGTCAGGACAACAAGCTGGGCACGCTGTGGAACATGGTCGGCTTCCAGACCAAGATGAAATACGGCGCGCAGGTAGAGCTGTTCCGCACCATTCCGGGGCTTGAGAATGCCGAGTTCGCACGGCTTGGCGGGATGCACCGCAACACCTTCATCAATTCACCCGAATTGCTGGACCGTCAACTGCGCCTGAAATCGGCGCCGCACATCCGTTTTGCCGGGCAGGTGACGGGCTGCGAAGGCTACGTGGAAAGCAGCGCCGTGGGCCTGATGGCAGGCATGATGGCGGCAAGCGAGCTGGCGGGCGAGGGGTGGTCCCCTCCCCCCGCGACCACGGCAATGGGCGCGCTGCTGAGCCATATCACCGGCGATGCAGATGCCAGCCACTTCCAGCCCATGAACGTGAACTTCGGCCTGTTTCCGCCGCTGCACGACGTAAAGAAGAAGCAGCGCAAGGAAGCTTATACCTCGCGTGCCAAGGTGGATTTCGGCGTGTGGCTGGAAAGCCTGACCGTCCCCGCGTGATCCTCTAGCAGTTGCAGCTCGGCCGCGTTGTGGCCCTTGGCTTCGGTGCGCTGGTAGCGAATTCGGCCTGCGTCAGCTCGTTGTCCTCGTTCGCGTCCATCTCCGCGAAACGTGAACTGGTGGTGATCGCCCATTCCTCGAAAGTCAGCAGGTTGTTGCCGTCGGTGTCGAGTCGCCTGAAGGCATCCGTGCGCGTGGAGAGCATCTCGTTACGCGTAATCTTCAGGTCACGGTTGCGATCGTAACGGAAGAAGCGGCGCTGCTCGCGCGTCAGCTCGCTCGCTTCGGGCGGTTCGGGCCCGGTGATGTTCGAAACGTCGGCCACAGGCAGCGCATCGGGGTCGATGGCTTCTTCCGCGCTCTCGGGCTCTGGCGGTGGCGCACCCTCTTCAACCTGCGCCCTGCCCTGTATCCAGAACAGCCCCAGCCCCACCAGCAGCAGTGCGCTGAAGGCACCCAAGATAACTCGGTTCATCGATAATTCCCCTTGGATTCGGGAGCTTACGCTACCTGCCCAGCAGGCCTGCACGCAAGGCCGTTGCCATCGCGCCAGCCCCGTCCAGCAATTCGCCGGAGCCGAGACGGTGGGCCCTGCGAGAAAGGCTGTGCAGCACTGCAAGGGAGCGCACCTCTTTCGGCAAGCGTATGCGCGCGCCGCCCGACGCGGCCGCGGCCTCGCGAGCCATTTTGGCTTCGTCCTCACTGTCCAGATGCATCGCCAGGTCCAGCAACGCCCATTCGTGCCCTGCCTGCTCGACCGGCGCGTCGGGCTGGCTTCGCCCGGATGCATCGTTGACGGCCGACCAGCCCAGGGCCCTGCCGCGAGCGAACGTGGAAAGCTCGCGCCGACCCAGCGCCTCTGCCAGCAGCATTTCCCAGCCATCGACCAGCGGCACGAGCCTCTCTGGCTCGATGCCGCAATCGCGCAGCAACGCAAGCAAGGGTTCTCCAATCGGCCAGTGTGCGGGAGCCTGTTCCAGCCGCTCCCGCCACCAGGCCAGCTTCATCTGGGCAATCACCGGCTCTCCGCCGTTGCGGATGATGCCCGCCAGGCGCGTGTCCAGTGCGAGCAAGGCCAGCGTGGCCGACTGCGTCCTTTTCGGCGCGTACGCCAGGGCGAGGCGCTGGGGCAGAGGCAGGGTTTCGACGAGATCGGAAGACATGCGGGAACAGCCTTCACCCGATAATCGGTGCCAAGTCAAAGACTGTCGGTGCGGATCGATGAGCCACCTCGGATCGCAGGTAGCTTGGCAAACCGCTTGTTAACTCCGCTCGGTTACATCCCCGAAACCACGGCCCCGGTATGTTGCGTGGTCAGGTGGTAGCAATGACAGGTGTACCCGAAATGATCCGCAAGTTTATCCGCACTACACTGGGCGACCTTGCAGAATGTCGTAGCGGAAACGCCACGCTTCTGGTTGCATTGGGCATGCCGGTGCTGATCGGCGGCGCAGGCCTGGGTGTCGATGTGACGCAGTGGTACATGTGGAAACGCGAATTGCAGTTCGCCGTCGACCAGGCGGCGGTTGCCGGTGCCTGGGCCGCGGCGGAAGAGGAGACCGAGAGCACGTACCAGCTTCGCGCTCTGCAGGAATTCGAAGCCAACCTGTCGGCCACCGACGACTTCAACACCGCCCCGGATATTCGCCTGGCAGACTTTGCCGGGGGGACGGACAACTCCGTGGCCGTTTCCGCCACGGCATCCAAGGAACTGCCGTTCTCCAGCTTCCTCACTGGCGATGCGGCCGAGGTCTATGCCTATGCTCAGGCCAGTTTCGAGGAAGGCGTGACTTTCACCAGTTGCCTGATCGCCACCGACGAGGATGACGAAGGCGCCGTGACCATCGGGGGTAACGCCGTGCTGACAGCCAGCTGCGGCATGGCGGCCCTGTCCACCGACGATCTTTCGATCAAGGTGGATGGCAATCCGGAAATCGAGGCAGGGTGGATTCTCTCTGCCGGCGGCGTGGACGAGTGGCTGAAGAACAACACCGACGACGTGATCATGGAGTACATGAGCGGACTCTACGATCCCTACGCCGAGCTTTCTCCGCCCAACCCGACCGAATCGCGGGCCTCGCGCACCTACAGCTGCTCCGCCGCGAGCGACACGACCTATGCAGACGAGACTGTAAGGGTCTGGCGCACCTACAGCTATTTCCGCGGTCCGAGCCACAACAACATGGAGCCGTGGGATAACCCGAACGCCAAGGCGGACTCGGACGTCACCACGACCCAGCGGCAGATCATCGTCCCCAACGGCACGGTCGCAGGCACTACAACGACGCCGGACAACGGCACCAACGACGTTGGCAACGGCAATAACAAGACACACGAGCACTGGACCGGCAGCCGCACGGTTACCTATTCCAACGTCAACGTGATCGAAGGTGGTCAGGCGGGCAACGTTCGCCCCGGCACTTACACCGACATCCAGATCGGTTGCGATACGGCCTTCGCTCCCGGCGTCTACAACATCGTTGGCGGTCAGCTGCAGATCAACGGTCAGCATGAAGTCAGCGGCGCGGGCGTGATGTTCGTCCTCTACGAAGGCGCTTCCGTCGTCATCAACGGCGGTGCGGACGTGAACCTCACGGCGATGACGGCGGCCGACCTTATGGCGATTGGCGTATCTGCCGAGGATGCGAACGAGCTTGCCGGGATGCTGGTGTTCGAGGATCGCGACGGGCCGGGCGCGGGCAACAATGGCCAGCGTATCAACGGCAACGCGAATACGATCCTCAACGGCACGCTCTATTTCCCGCAGAGCGAGGTATTCTTTGCGGGGACCGCCGGGGTGACCAGCCAGTGCCTGATGATCGCGGCCCGGAACATAACCCTGACGGGTACGACCGACATGCAGACGTTCTGCCCGGGCGGTTCGAGCGAAGACACCACCGTCGTCAGCACGGCATCGAAAGTGAGGTTGGTGGCATGATGCGCGCACTCGCCTCTCGCCTTCACCGCCTTTCCTGCCTGCGAGCGGACGAGCGCGGTTCGATGGCAATCGAGACTGCGTTCGTCGCGCCGGTCCTGCTGATCCTCGCGCTCGGTGGTTTCGAGGTTGCCACGATGGTGTCCCGGCAGACCGATCTTCAGAGCGGCGCTGCCGAGGCAGCCTCTGTCGTTCGCGCGGTGATACCGGAGACTGCCGAGGCGCGCACCACCGTGCGCGATATCGTCGCGAATTCAACCGGGCTCACGACGGACCAGATCACGGTCACGGAAATCTATCGCTGCGGCACCTCGGCGGATTACGTCACGATTCCGGATTCCTGCGGGAGCGGCGTCGAATACAAGTTCATCCAGGTGGACCTGACCGACACCTATGCGCCCATCTGGACGAAATGGGGTGTGGGCCAGGGCTTCACCTACAATGTCAGCCGAACGGTACAGATCGGATAGACACCATGACAATCCGCCAACTATTCTCCCGCCTGCGCCGAGACGACACCGGTGCGACTGCGATCGAATTCGCCCTGCTCTCCCCTGCCCTCATCCTGATGATGATAGGCGTGCTGCAGGTGGGTATGGCGATGCAGAATTATAACGCCCTGCGCGGTCTCTCTGCCGACGTTGCCCGTTACACGATGGTGCAATACCAGACCGGCAACACGATCTCGAACTCCCAGATCGAAACCTGGGCGGAGAACCACGCGCTTGGCGCGCCTTACCTGCTTCACCAGGACAGGGTGAATGCCGTGGTGACAACACCTGGCACCCAGCGCGTAACCGGAGCCACCGAGCTCCAGCTCGTGATTTCCTACCAGAGGGACAGCTTCCTGGGTTTTGCGGGGATCGAATTCCCGTTCATCACCTATACCCGGCCCATCTTCCTGCTCGACGAAGACTGATGCGGTACGCGCACAACGCCGCCTTTCCCTTTTCAGGGCAGCGTCGATGATGCACACCCGCTTTGGCCCCCTGTCGCATGAAGTGACGGCATCGAAACCGTCGGCTGAATGACGCGGGGGAGCCACCCCTCCCCCCGCACCGGATCAGTCTGCGTAGGTAACCTTACTGCAAGCCGCGACGACACGGTCCTTGTCGATCAGCGCCAGCTTTTCGAGGTTAGCCGCATAGGGGAGCGGCACGTCCTCGTTGCACACGCGTAGAACGGGTGCGTCTAGGTGGTCGAACCCTTCTTCCATGCATACCGCGATCACTTCCGAAGCGATCGAACAGGTGGGCCAGCCTTCCTCTGCGATGACCACGCGATTGGTTTTCGCCAGGCTCTTGAGGATGGTTTCGGTGTCGAGCGGGCGCAGCGTGCGCAGGTCGATCACTTCGGCATCGATGCCCTGCTCTGCCAGTTCCTCGGCAGCTTCCAGCGCCACACCCACGGCGATCGAGTAGGACACGATGGTGACATCGCTGCCTTCACGCATGATGCGCGCCTTGCCGATGGGCAGAACGTGGTCGTCAAGCTGGGCGACCTCGAAGCTCTGGCCATAGACCAGTTCGTTTTCGAGGAAGACGACCGGGTCATCGCTGCGGATCGCCGATTTCAGCAGGCCCTTGGCGTCCTGCGCGTCGTAGGGTGCAATGACGATCAGGCCAGGCACGCTGGCGTACCACGGGCCGTAGTTCTGGCTGTGCTGCGCGCCCACGCGGCTTGCCGCGCCGTTGGGGCCACGGAACACCACCGGGCAACGCATCTGGCCGCCTGACATGTAATTGGTCTTCGCCGCGGAATTGATGATATGGTCAATCGCCTGCATGGCGAAGTTGAACGTCATGAATTCCACCACCGGGCGAAGGCCGCCCATGGCAGCGCCCGTGCCGATACCGGCAAAGCCGTATTCGGTGATCGGGGTGTCGATCACGCGCTTAGGCCCGAACTCGTCGAGCAGGCCCTGCGTCACCTTGTAGGCGCCCTGGTACTCTGCCACTTCCTC
>MDTG01018930.1_pt1 | contig 11447 bp, 10 predicted proteins | sample 811421 | NCBI WGS metagenome assembly MDTG01 (sample SAMN05326645, study PRJNA326480) | marine metagenome | isolation source: seawater | place: Pacific Ocean: South East | collected 2011
GAAACAGATGTAAACATTTCATCTAAATTACCTGTCTGCTCACCAACAGAAATCAATTGGCTAAAAGTTGGAGGGAAGACAGGTTCTTTTATAAATAGTTTGGTTAAAGTATCACCTGAGAAAACACCTTTTTTAACATTTTCTAGAGCAAGAGTTACTACATCATTGTTGCTAACTGATTTTGCAATTTCAATGCTTTCTAATAAATTTACACCTGCAGCACTTAAATTACCCATAATTAACGAAATTCTAGCAATCAAAGATTTTAAAATCATATCTCCAAAGACAGGCATTTTTAAAACCCTAGCATGCCATCTATATCTAATGTTAGGAATTTTAGTTGTTGTATATTTAAATATCGCAAATGAAATAGCTGCAACAATACCTAATGTTAAGCCACCTTTTCCTCGCATAAAATCACTCGCTGTCATAATTACAGCGGTTGGAGTTGGCAATGCAACACCCATTCCTTCATACATTTCAGCAAATACAGGTACAACTTTTACTAACATGAAGACCATCACAGTAATCGCAACAGTGAACATCACAACTGGGTAAGTTAATGCGCTTTTAATCTTCTTTTTTACTTTTTCTCTTTTTTCTAAAGACTCTACTAATTTCAACAAAAAGACATCTAATTTACCACTAGCCTCACCAGCCTTGATTAGGTTAATATAAACATTATCAAAAATAGCTGGATATTTTTCAAAGCATTTTGAGAGTGTAATACCGCCCTCTAAGCTTTTCCTAACATCCTCGATGATCTCTTTCATTGTTGGATGTTCAATTTGATCTCGAAGCATTCCTAGGACGTTTAAAATCGGTAATCCTGCCTTAACCATTGTTGCAAATTGCTTAGAAAAAATTACAACATCTTCGGGTTTGACTTTTTTCTTTCCAAAAGAAAAACCTCCACCTTTTTTTTTCTCTTTTTTTGCTGCTTTTTTCTTAGTTTTTACAATATTGGTTATAATTATTTTTTGCTCTTTAAGCTTATAATTTGCTTCTTCTTGGCTAATAGCCTCTATTTCTCCCTCAATATATTTTCCAGCTGATATACCTTTGTATGAAAATGTTTCAGACGACACTTTAGATTACTCCATTGATAATACACGATCATATTCTCTGAAATTAAGATCTCCAGACAATATCATTTCTTTACCCATGTCTTGCATGGTTCTAAATCCCTCTTTAGCTGCAATTTCCTTAAGCTCGGGTGTTGTAGCTTTTCTAAGGATTGCTTCTTTAATTGGTTTAGTGACATTAAGCACTTCGTAAATACCCATACGACCTTTATAACCAGTATCTTTACATTTAGGGCAACCTTTTCCTTTTGTAACTTTCGCTCTTGATGCTTGTTCAATTGTAAATCCAAGTTCTTGTAAAGCTTTTGGACTTGCGTCTGTATCTGGTTCTCTACATTCTGTGCATGTTTTTCTTGCAAGTCTTTGTGCTAATACAAGTGTACATGCAGCTGAAATTAAATAGTCTGGAGTACCCATATTTTGTAATCTAGTGATTGAACTTGGAGCATCATTTGTGTGAAGTGTACTGAAAACTAAGTGTCCCGTTAAAGCTGCCTTTAGTCCAATATCTACTGTTTCCTTATCTCTCATCTCTCCAACTAGAATTATTTCTGGGTCTTGTCTTAAAAAAGATCTTAGCGCCCTGTTAAAATCATAACCAATATCATCTCTTATTGCTACCTGTCCTACACCATCTAATTCGTACTCAACTGGATCTTCTGCAGTTAAAATATTTAAGTGAGGTTTAGAAACTTCTTTTAAAATACTGTAGAGAGTTGTAGTTTTACCAGAACCTGTTGGCCCGGTAACCAATATCAATCCTTGAGTACCATGAATAGCTTTTCTTAAATTTTTTAAATCGTTTTCGTCAAAATTTAATTGTTCCAAGCTAATATCTCCAGCATCCTTGTTAAGAATCCTCATAACTATTCTTTCATTAGTTGCTGTAGGTAATATTGAAAGACGAAGGTCAACTACCTTTCCATCTATTTTAAAAGGTATAGCTCCATCTTGAGGTAATCGTCTTTCTGCAATATCAAGTTTACCCATAATCTTAAAACGAGTAACTACAGCTCCATAATTTGAGTGCAAAAATTTTGAAAAATGCTCTTGCTCCGTAAGCATACCATCTAAACGATATCTAACTCTTGATGAAAATCTATAAGGCTCTATGTGAATATCAGAAACTCCAGATTTAATCGCTTCTGCAACTACAGCTGTTGAAAATTTAATTACTTCAGATTCATTTTCTAATGCTTCAATATCTTCTTCTGGTTTTTCATCTAACACTTCTGCATTCTCATCAACCTCATAATCAAAAGTTTGAATTTTTTCTTTATTTTTTTGTTGAATTGATTGAATTGTAGTTTCTCCATCTGCTAAAAGTTTATCGATAAAATCCGATATATGTGAAATTTTAGCAGCATGTAATTCTATTTCCATTTTAGTAATTGTTTTTAAATTTCTCATTAAGCTTAGCTTGGAGCTATCAGGAATAGCTATATGAAGAATTTTATTTTCAACTTTAAAAGGTGCTATGAAATTCATATTAATGTAATTTGATGGTAATACAGATTTAACTTCATCAGGTACTTGCATATTGGAAAGATCAATGATGTCTAATGATTGTTCCTTAACTAATAAATCCAGTATTTTTTCCTCATCACATAAATTTAATTCAAATACTGCATCAAGCTGTGATTTTTCACTTTCAGTTGAAATTTTTTTGATATCAATCAGATCTTTTCCTGAGATCACATCTTGATCGATCAAAATATTAATTAGGTTAATTTCTGACTCTCTGCTTATATTCATTATAAAATTCTTGGTGCTATAAATACCAATAATTCATCTAGGTTATCAGAATTTGACTTGCCTTTAAAGAGATTCCCAATCACTGGCACATTTCCAAGGCCTGGTGTTTGATTTTTGCTGTTAGATACAACGTTTTTCTTTATTCCACCTATTACGACAATATCTCCATCAGCAACTAATAATTTTGTTACTATTTCCATCTTGTTAATTGGTGGTTCATCAGACGCTGCTGCCCTGTTTGGAGTATCATTGTTAACTTGTATTTGTAACAACACATTTCCATCGCCAATAATACTAGGGGTAACTTGTAATTTTAATGCTGCTTCTTTAAATGATGTTGATGTTGTCCCCTCGGATGTGGTTTGATAAGGTATTTCTTCACCTTGGGTTACAGTTGCAACCTGGTTATCTAAAGTAAATACTTTTGGATTTGATATAGTTTTACCCATACCCATGCTTTCAAGTGCTGTAATCTCTGCTTTTAAAACTCCGGTTCCAGTTCTTTTTAAAACACCAATTCCACTTGTTGCTCCTGTGGCTGCAAAATTCGTAATACTGTCAGTTGCGGATCCTAAATTTGCAACTTCATTTAAGTCAGTTCCATCAGCACTTCCAGAACTTGCGCCCGAAACACCACCTATATTTCTTCCCCCTCTTAAATAATATCCTCCGAGTCGAGTTCCTAGTGCTCTTTCAAAGTCTGAATTTGCCTCAACAATAAACGCCTCTATTAAAACTTGCTTAGTTCTTACATCAATTTCTTTAATAACTTTATCAACCACATCTAAATCTTTTTCCTTACCTCTAACAATTATAGATCTTGTTGTTTTTTCCTCGGTAATTTGAATTGGTGAATAAGTATTTTCACCTCCACCTTGTTGTGTAAATAATTCGTTTATTGTAGTCTTTGCTTGCTCAGGTGAAATATAGTAAAGTCTAAATATTTCTGAGTATATAGGTTCTACACTGTCTTCTAATTCTACTTTCTTTTTAACTGCTTGAGCTCTCTCAGATTTATAATTTTCTTGTGAAGTTAAAGTCTCTGGTGAATGAATTCTTATTAAATTACTCGCTACATCAACATCAGATGCATAATTTTTCATATCTAATAAAGCTTGAAAAGCTTTATCCCATGGAACATCTACTAATTCTGCAGAAATTGCACCTGCAACTTCATCTCCAACTAAAACATTTATCTCAGCAATTTTACCCATCAAGTTCATAGTCTCTTTAAAATCCAAATTTTGAAATTTTAAAGAAACTCTCTGTTTTAATAATGGATAATCATCAGAAATAATTAAATAATTTCTTTGAGCTTCAGAAGATATTTTTTTTCTTTTTCCCAATTTTCTAGTATCCCCCTCGATAGGCTTAGGGCCCAACTCTAAAGTTTTTGCAATTTCTGATTTTCCTTTATCTTTAATATTTTGATCTTTAATTAACGGCGTATTATGTTTGAAGGGTTTATTATATTTTTTTGCATTTTGACAACCATTCAAAATGATAACAATTGCAAACAAACTAATAATTTTTACTAAATTTTTAATATTCATTCGCTTCTCTTATTTGATTATTGAAATCTAATATCATGTATGTTTCATCATCTTTTTGAAAAATTGCTTCGGTTAATCTTAAATCTACAAATTTAATTTTTCCGAGAAATTGTCCTAAAGTTATTGTAATAACGTCTCCTCCAGAATTTACCAATGAGATATAGCTGTAATTTTTACCTGAAATTAATCCTGCAAGTTTAAAATTATATAAGCTCATTTCATCTTCTTGCTCTTCTTCAGGAATATTGGAATTTCTATTTTGTCCTTCATTTCCCGCAAATGGATCATTTAAAGGAACTTCTTCATCATCTAGCATTTCACTTGAGCTAACAGTTTGATCGGTTGCTGATTGACTTAAATCGTGATTATCGGCAACTGCAACCATTGAATAAGTTGCAAAAATTATTAAGATGATAATTTTAAAAAAATTCATCAGGTAATCCTACTATAGTTAGTTCTCCTCTAGCTACTACTGCACCATTAGAGTCATTCTGTACTACACTTATAGTTTCTTTATCAAAATTTAAACTCTTTTTTGACCTTGCAACATCTCTTTTAAATTTAATAAATCCTAAGAAATTACCTTTTATTTCATAATCTACTGGAATTTTGTAATAAGAGACCATATCTTTTTGAATAAGTTCAGCCGCTTGATCAGTTATACCTTCTTTTAAAACTGGAAGGGGCTTTTTCTTTTCCAGTTTAGAAATTACTAAACCATTTTTAGAAGCATATTTACTTAAGCTTTGATAGAGATCCTCGACCTCTGCTTTTGAGTGGAAAAGTGTTGAAGTTTTCTCAAAAACAGGTTTTATTTTTTCAATTCTTGCTTTGAACTGAGAAATCTCTTCTGTAAATTGTATTATTTCATTTTCTTTATTTAATTTATCCTCATAAATGGCTTTTCTCTCGTTAACCATTGGGTTTAAAATTGCATAATAAATAATTAAAAATAATATTATTGCTCCTAAACCAATTCCAAATTTAATTAATGTTTTTTTATCAATTGCACCACCTGACAATTTTCCCTTTAAATCAGAAAGTGAAAGATTTTTTAAATCCATTACACTTGCTCCAGTATACAAGCTATTCTAAATCCCTTCATTTGCTGTGAGCTCTGTTGTTCTCCTTGAGATAAGTTCATGCTAGCTAACGAAGCTTGTGATATTAGCTTTTTGTTATTTAAATTACTTATTAATTTTAAAATATCTTGATCACTAAACGCTGATCCCTGTATCACGATCAAATCAGAACCATTATATTCTATTGCATCAAATTTTACTCTTTTAGGAACTGCGGATGCAATTTGCGCCAAAACTCTAAAATTTAATTTTTTATTTGAACCAATTGACTTACTAAGTTCAATTGATTTATTAATTTTTCCTATCTCTCTAGCAAATGCATCTTTTTCCATCATTTTTAATTCGTGTTCTTGATTTACTTGGTCATATCCATCTATTTTTTTATTTAGTGTTGATATTTGCCAAAAAGATAATCCAAATAAAATAATATAAACTGCAGAAACTACACCTACAATTCCTTTAAATGCAAAATTTGAAAAAGCTTTTGCTTTTTTCTGTTTAATCATAGAGTCTCTGTTAGGTAATAAGTTAATATTTTTAACAGCGGTCACAAATTTAAAATATCCAAATACATCTAATTTTCTAAATGCAAGACCCATTACAGTGGAAAAATAAGATCTATTATTATATTTAGTTTTTTCATCTAGTTGCGCAGGTATTTTTAAACCTTCCATTGGATCAAAAAGATTAAATCCAGTATTTGTCATTACTTTTCTAAAACTTCCTAAATATTCTTCTACATTTTCAAGATTTGATGTGACTTTGATATTTCTTATCCTTTTTTCATATTTTGTTTCAAAGTCTTGAACAGCTTGACGTACTTGATTCATATATCTTCTTACAAGTGCATCTATTTCTTCTAGATCGGTACTTGTCCTCAATGTTGATCTGTCTTGGCCTCTTAAAAATATATCTGTGATAATTGGATTGTTTTCGTACAAAATCATTAAGTAGTTTTCGTCTAAACCAAACTCTAATACAGTTGTTAAATTGGCCTCTTCTATTGATCCACCAATTTGATTTATTTGGTCAACTGCGGACTTTAATGCAAAACACTTAACATCAATTATAACTGCATTCATTCCACCTTTTTTTATAATTTCCGTGTAACTGTTTATGTCTGAAAGTTTTGATGCAACAAATAGTATTTCCATAGTGTTTGCTGTGCTATCTCTATTTATGACCTGATGAAAGATTGAGTAGTCCTCTAAGTTATCTGTTAATTGAACTAAATTTTCCCAAAGTGAATCTGACTTTATAGCAGTTGCTAGTTCTTCATCTGTCATAAGAGGCGCGGTAACAACTCTTATGATTGCGCTGGTAACTGGAATTGCAATGGCAGCATTTGATGTACTTATTTTCGCAGTTTGTATTGCAAGTTTTAACTCCTCTGCGACTTTGTCCGGATTCTCTAAAACTGTACCTCCTTCTGGAATACCCTCAAATTTGTGGACAAAAAAACGTTCTAGAACCCATTGGTTCTCCTTATTATTTGATATTTGTGAAAGACGTATTTCATTAGGTGTAAGCTCAACACCAACTATCTCTTCACCTTTAACTGATTGTTTTCCTATCCTATTTTTTAAAAACTTTGAAAAAAAAGTCTCTTTTTTTTTTTTATCACCTTCGGGCTTTGGGCCAGGTGATCCTGCCTTATCCTTTTTTTTAAGTAAATTTGCAAAAGGGTTTTTCATAAATTTTAATCTGATATGCTTTAGAATATACTCAACTTTTGGTAGAAATAAATAAACTAGTATCCAAAATGTGTAAAAAAACTTATTTGATAACAAATTTTCGGTGATTTATAGTATCAATACAAGCTATGTTTGAAAAATTAGAAGATCTTGCACAGAATAATAAAAAAATCTCTGACTTTCACCTTAGGGCCGGCTCACCACTAGCATACAGAGCAACTGGTGAAATTGTCAAAGTAAAAGAGGTGATGGTCACAGCTCAAGATCTAAAAGATTTACTTTCAATGAACTGTAATGAAACAGAATTAGAAAAATTTGACACTACACACGAACTAGATACTGCAGTTACATTAAGTGGTCTTCGATTTAGAGCCAATTTTTACAAAACTATTAATGGGCCTGCATGTGTCTGTAGGAGGGTTGAAAGTAAAATTCCTGATATGGATCAGTTTAGTTTGCCGCAAGCTCTTTATGATATTGTAGATTTCCACAAAGGTTTAGTTTTAGTAACAGGACCAACTGGATCAGGCAAATCAACTACGTTAGCTGCAATTGTAAATGAAATAAATAAAACAAGAACTTCAAATATTATAACTGTTGAAGATCCAGTTGAATTTATTCACACGGACAATCAAAGTATAATTTCACATAGAGAAGTTGGAAAACAAACTCAATCTTTTGCCGCTGCTTTAAAAGCTGCTTTAAGAGAAGATCCTGATGTTATTTTAGTTGGAGAAATGAGAGATCTTGAAACAATTAGTTTAGCGCTAACGGCTGCTGAAACTGGTCACTTAGTTTTTGGAACATTACACACGAGTGGCGCCCCAAGTACAATTAATAGAATTATCGACGTGTTCCCACCAGAACAACAAGAACAAATCCGTGCACAAATCTCAACTTCATTAAAGATGGTTGTAACTCAAAGACTTCTTAAAACTAGAGATGGTCAAGGTCGTTGTGGTGCATTTGAAATAATGAAATGTACTCCACCAATTCAAAACTTAATCCGTGAAGCAAAAATTCATCAGATCCCAAGTATCATGCAAACAGCTGTTAGAGATGGTATGATTACAATGGATAAATCTTTAGAGGAATTGATCAAATCAGGAAAAATAGATCCAAGTGCAGCAAAAGCAGGACATTAAGGGTTTTACAATTTTAGAATTACTTGTTGTAGTTACAATTGTAGCAATTGTATCTGCAGTTGGTTATCCAAACTTTATGGATTGGAGAAAAGATCGAGAAGTAAGATTGGCAGTTGAAAAAGTTACTACAATGCTAAAATCAATTAATACACAAGCACAAAGAGGTAACTTTGCAGTTGTTCAATTGTATGTAGCGGATGGCAAGGATAGCACTAGTTTTCAAACAAGAGGAATTAATCAAGAAACTGAAGCAACTGTTACGAATACTCCAGGTCAAAAAATAAATTGTTCGTATAACACATCTTATTGGAGGATTAGTGATAGTTTAGTAGATAGTTTTACCCTTGATATTAAAACTCAAATTGATCCACGTGGTACAGTTTGTTTTTCAAAAGATACGAGACATTATTTATCGGAGGATAAATTAAAACAGCCACAACAAAATATCTCAGTAGATGGAAGAATAGTAAATAATTACTTAATAATTTGTTCAAGTGATGCTAAATGTCCACTATCTGGATGGAAAGATCCAACTTACTTGGTTGAATGGAATAGATTTGGTAATATTTCAAAATATAAATGGAATGAAAAAAGAAATGTTTGGACTCGGATTTAAAAAAACTGAAAAAGGAATGACGTTGTTAGAAGCACTAGTATCAACGGCAATAGTTGGAATAGGATTTATAGCTATATTTCAAATGGTAAACTATTCTGTGAGATCTATAGATGTTTCTGGAGAAAGAACAAAAGCATCTTTTTTAGCAGGTATGGCTGCTGAAGATTTGATATCAGAAAAACATTCAACTTCACCAACTGCAGACGTCAAATTTATGGACTATTTGCTGTCAAAACAAAGCAAAGATGCCGATAAAAATGCATGGAGAATGGGCTCATGTTCCACTGGTACTTCAACTACTGGAACACCAAACAATACTGCAGATATAAAATTTAAAAAATGGGATGACCGTTTCTCAAAACGAAGATTAAAATGTGCAGGTGGAAACACGACGAAAGATACAAAGTACTTAAAAGTTTTTGATATTTGTAACAATGGAGCTTCTGGTAATAATTGTACTTATAACAATACACAAAGATATGGGACTTCTGGTGTATATGAAAAATGGTATCTGGGAAAAATGGAAATAAACGTGAGTACCGGTGGTGGCAAACCTAAGAAAAAATATTTATATTTTCAAATTCACTAATGAACAAAAAATTTAGTTCAATTGCCGGTGTTACGTTAATTGAAATTTTAATTGGAATTTTAATTTCAGTTATAATGATGGCTGCGATGTACACTTCTTATTCTGTTGTTAACAGTACCTATTCACAGGTAACTGATAGAGCAAAAATATCATCTGCTGGAAGAGATGTGGTTGGTATGATGTTAAGAGATATAAGAAATGCAGGTTATAAATATTTTAATGACAATATTCCTATAACAAATGAATTATCACCTATATTAATTTCAAAAAGCTCATCCTTCGGACAATCATGTGACAAGTTAGAAATTGTTTCTGGCGATGTAAATTATGATCAAAATAGAACTCCAAAATATCAATACGAAAGATATAAAATAACTTATGAATGTAAAGCATCCACTATTCCAGATAAATCTGCCCCAGCTTTAGTAGGTGGAGGTTTTCCTTCTATTAAAGCTTTCGCGCTTTATAAATCTAAACTCGTGTGGGATACTAATACAAGTAAATGGAAAAATCCTACGACCGATGGAAATAACAAAACATACAAAGAAGAAATTGTTTTAGATTACGTCTCAGATTTAGTATTTAATGCCATAGACGATAATGGTTTATTAATTGATCCACCACCTACTCCAACAAATTCTACAAAAGATAAACTCTATAATATAAAAATAGTTGATATTGCTTTATCGGTCAGATCTTCGAAGGAATTTTACAGAACATCAAAATTAAGAGAGTTACTTGCAATGACTGACACTAAAAGAAATCAGAAAAATACAGATAAATTTTTAAGGGAAACAATTGTTGTCTCTGCTCATGCTAGAAATTTAGGATTACAATGAAAAATAAAAACGAAAAAGGTTTTGCTTTAGTCTTATCATTAGTTTTAATGTTAGCTATGTCTTTGATGGGAGGCGCATTAATAGTAATTTCTGCAGGCGATCATAAAAGCAATAATAACAGTGATGAATATCAGCAAACGTTTTATGTTGCAGAAACAGCTTTGTTAGAAGGTGAAAAGTATGTGCTAAACCAATTTTTAGGACCTTGGAATACATCTAATCATACTCGAGATTTAACTAAAAGAAATTTACCAGCAAATAGCACTTCTCTTTTTAGAGGAGATATGACGAGAAAAAATTACAGTACATCTGAAAAGTTTTATTTTGATACAAAGAAAAGTTGCTTTGCAAGTTTTAAAGACCTAGATCGAACTTCTATAAAAGTTGTTGCTGCAGAAAGTTGGAATTTTGGAGATATTATAAGAGACAGTTTTAATTCTGCTAGCACTGAAGAAAGGCAAGAGGCTGAGAGATTAAAAGGTTATTATTATGAGTATTTTGTTACCAGAATTGGCGCTGCTCCATTTAGGGGCTATGGTTCAAGTATCAAAAAGGAGGCAACAGATACTGGAAATGATGGAATGGCTTATAGAGTTTATGGTTGCGGTATCAGGGCTTCAGGACATCAATATGATACTAGAAACTCTCAACATAAAGTAAGTGGATCAAAAAGTCTTATAGTTGGCCTAGAAAGCACAATAGTTCTTCCTAAATAAAGAAGGTAATTTGATATTAATAGCTTAAAATGGGTACTAATTGTCTTAAATATTAATGAATTTTTGATTATTTATTAAAATATTACTAAAATAATCTAATGAAAAGTATTTTAAAGTCTTTAATCATACTCTTTATATATATCTCACCTTTAAACGCTGCGTGTGATTTTATGGTCGATATTGGTGAAAAAGGTGTAAAGCTATTTGACAAATATGGACCTCCTTTTCCAGATTTTCCAGGTTCTTTTATTATGCCATCAATAGGACCAGAGATGTGCCCAAATGATAATCTTAGCGAAGCAATTGCAATTGAATATATGTTCTTAGGAGAAAAACCAGAAGATGCCGTTCTTGCTGGAATTAAAATGTTTGC
>MDTG01164136.1_pt1 | contig 11447 bp, 11 predicted proteins | sample 811421 | NCBI WGS metagenome assembly MDTG01 (sample SAMN05326645, study PRJNA326480) | marine metagenome | isolation source: seawater | place: Pacific Ocean: South East | collected 2011
AACATCGATCACCTGGTTCGTCTGGACCGGAAGAGGCACGAGCGAACTTGGCCTCTTTTGCTGAGTGATGCTGGTTTCGAACCTTGTCTTCGACGTCGGCGGTGCATCGTCCGCCCGGGCGGCAGACACGACGGTGGAAACGGCTACCGCCAGAGACAAGACTGGCCAAGTGGAACGGGTGCACGATGAGAACATGATTTTCTCCCTGGGTCTTCGTGATCAAGAGAACCATGATCGAAAGAAGCGTCAGCGGTCAAAATGGAGGTACGAGACGTTATTGATAGAGAGAATCGTTGCCAAGATCGACAAAAAAGAGTGGATCTGGAACAAATCATCTTCGGACTCGTCCCCGGTGATCCGGTCACCACGTGATGAAACGATCGCTGTCACATGAGGTGGTTCGAGAGACGCACACCTTGGACTGAACAACGACAGGGCTCATAGGAAGGGACTCAAACACACTCGATTGGCTCGGCGATGACGCCCCCCCCGGCGGAAGCACGGCGCAGAGCGTAGAACAGGACCCCGGGCTCGGCACAAGGCAGCGGTCGACGCGAGACGCCGATCGAATCGAAGAGTTCGCTCCCGGAAAGAAAGGCACGCAGCCCGCTGGGTGTGAAACGATCGGATCGCCTCGGTGCTTCAAGCTGTTCATGCGCCGACATCGAGCGAGCGAGCAGGAGCAGCACGCCGTTTTCGGACAACAGGCGATGACATTCCTGGAGAACACCGATCGGGCTCTCGTTTCTCTCAAGCACACGATCGAGAAGGATCAGGTCGATGGTTCCGGCCTCGATGGGGATCCGGTCGAAATCGTCGAGAAGATGAGGTGGAAGCCCCGCCCCACCGATGAACGATTCGAAAGCATGCGAGCGGTCTTCGAGCGATGTGGTCGAGATGTCGTACTCGGACAGCTCGGCTTCGACCGTACCATCACCGGTACCCATCGTGAGGATTCTGGTGGGGATCCCGGGCCGAAGCGCACCGCGTACCAGCTCGACTCGATTCAGCACCACCTCGCCGGGATCTTGAATGCCCGCATCGTCCCGATCATCGAACTCGAGTTCGGGCACGATCGACGATCCCAGTCGTGCACGCATCGCCTTAACGTCGGGACAGGTCCGATCGAAGCCCCACTTGGAAAGAAACGTCGCCCGCGAGCGTTCGATGCCGGAGGGCGTGTCCGCCGAAGTGGACCGTCCGGCTCGAAGTGCGAAATGATGACTGAAGACGATCTCAGGGTCGATCCAGGAGGACCAACCCGCGGCCCGGAGCGAGACACCCAGATCGATCGTCTGCCCTCGAAGAATCGCAGGATCGTAAGGGCCGACCTCGTCGAAGGCGGATCGACGCATCACATGAAAGCAACCCATCACGTGATCCGGCTCGAAACCGTCGCATTCGACGTCCTTGTCGAGTCCGGCACCGATGTGCTGATATCCATGCGGGTGGTAGAGCAGATCACCCATCGAATGCACTTGCCCGTGATGATCGAGCTGGCGTCCACCGAGGACACCCAGGCGAGGCCGGGAAGCGAACGCGCGCAAGCCTCGATCAAGCCAGCCCTCCGACCGCAGCACGATGTCTCCGTCGAAACGAAAGACGATGGGAGCCCGGGTCTCCTCCATGAGACGGTTCAGAACATTCGACAGAATGCCGGTGTGCTTGCCTTCGATCAGCCGTAAAAAGGGACGGCCATCCGCATCCTTGCGAGCCGCCCAGGCCCGTGCCGTGGCCAGCGAGTCGTCGGTAGAGCCGTCGTCTGCGATCACGATTTCAACCCGTGAGAGATCCTCCTGAAGGGTGGACTCGAGTGACTGCAGAAGTTCGCCCAGAAGATCACGATCTCCGCTGAGAGAGCTTTCCCGACCGTTGTCGAAGTTCGGAATGATGATCGAGGCCTCGGGAACGGTCATTTGTTCTTCTCTCACCCGGTTGAGTCCTTGCCCAGATCCTCTGGAGGAGAGATGATCTGTGCATGAACGAGGAATCCGAAAGCAAGATCGCCCTTCGTGTCCTGATGATGCCCAAGGACACCAATCACGAAGGCACCATCTTCGGAGGCGTGATCCTGAGTCACATCGACCAGGCAGCCTACATCGAAGCCAGACGACACGGGACCCATCGGTGGGTGACGGCCGCCATCAACGAGGTGAACTTCATCGCTCCGGTGTTCACCGGTGACATCGTAAGCTACCGAACGCGGACTGTGAACGTCGGACGCACCAGCGTGACCGTTTCAGTCGAGGTCGATGCGGAACGACGCGAGGATGGAAGCTGCGTTCAGGTCACCAGCGCACGATTGGTGATCGTCGCGATCGACGAAGACCGGAATCCGACGGTGTTCAAGGGCGAAGGAGAGGACGCATGACGGGGCCTCTGAGAATCGCTGCGCTTCTTTCCGGAAGTGGGCGATCGATTCTGAATCTCGATCGAAAGATCCGGGAGGGAGCCCTCGACGCGGAGATCCGAACCGTCATCGCACATGATCCATCTCTGCCGGGGGTCGCACGGTGCCGGGAGCTGGGCCTCGATGTGAACATCGTCGACGGGAGCAGCTCCGAAGCCTGCTCCGACATGATCGACGAGGTACTAAAGGTCTCGGAGGCCGAACTGATCTGTCTGTGCGGCTATCTCCGTCGTTTTCGAGTGGGCGAGCTCTGGCATGGACGGGTGGTGAACATCCACCCCGCACTCCTTCCGGACTTCGGTGGCCAGGGGATGTACGGTCGCCGGGTGCACGGGGCCGTGCTGAACTCCGCACGAAGGGAGAGTGGATGCACCGTTCACTGGGTGGACGAGGAGTACGACCGGGGCGGGATCATTCTTCAGGGACGTTGCGAAGTACGGGAGGACGATGACATCGAATCCCTCGCCGCACGTGTGTTCGAGATTGAATGCAGCATCTATCCGCAGGCTATCGAGCGGATCACGTCGCGACTTCGAGCACCCTCGGGCATGTGCAAGTCATGAGAACACGTCAGCTCATCCTCTGCCTGCTGTTCGCTGCGGCTACGTTATTCAGCGTCACGCCCGAAGCAGAGGCGCAGGCCAGACCGTCGAGAACCGCACTCGAACGCCAGATCGTCAGGGCGTTTGACAGAGAGGATCCCCGCAGAGCCCTCCTCCTGATCGATCGATATCTCGAATACTGGCCGAGTGACGAGGAGATGATCTACAACGCGGCATGCGGGCATGCGATGCTCGGACAACGGGATGAGGCGGCCGAGCGGCTGCTTCAAGCGGTCAGAGAGGGCTTCCGTGACTTCGACTACATGATCGGTGACGACGACCTCGCCCCGATCAGGGACCATGACGTCTATCTGGCGATTCTCGAGGCTCGGAAGAAGATCAAGGAACAGAGCCCTACACCGAAAGCCGGCGATACAGGCATCGTGGAGAGGGATCGGTCGGAGACGCCACCTCGCAGCAGCGTCGGACGCGCCGGACGTGGCACGAATGAATTCGAATCCTGGCGACGGGATCATGGGGAGACCTACGTCTTCGAGAGTGATGACGTGCACCGACTTCATGTCGCTTCCACGCTTCCCGGCGAAGCCCGGAGGGAGATGATGGAGATGATCACCAGGCAATCGGACTACATGGTCGAACATCTCTTCGAAGCGGTGCAGAACGACCATGTCTTCGTGCTGGTGCCCAACAAGGCGGACTGTTCGATCTTCGATCTCGATCAGAGCACCGCAGGCTGGTACGAACATTCGAGACGCATGCTGGTCACGACGGACATCGGCGCCTCGCTTCGACATGAATTCGCCCATGTCCTCCACTGGGGCCACATGGACCGGATCAATCAGAGACATCCCATGTGGATTCAAGAAGGACTCGCCTCACTGTTCGAGGAATACGCATCGGGACGCGATGGAACGAACTTCCGGTTTCTTCCCAATGAACGACACAACGTCACCTACGAACTGGTGACCGGAGGCGATGTGCCGTCATGGCGTCAAATGTTCAGCCTCAGTCCGACCAGGTTCATGAGAGCGGCGAATCGCTTCTATCCGATCACACGGTCGATCTTCAGATACATCGCTGCCAAGGGAAGACTCGACGCATGGTATGACAACCTCGTCGCCACGTTTCCGGAGGACGAGAGCGGAGTACGTGCGTTGGAGCTCACATTCGGAGAACCGATCGACGTGATCGAATCCGATTGGAAATCCTGGGTTCGGGCTCGAGGACGACGAGACAACACGATCGCACGAGGAGACGCTTCTCTGGGCATTCAGGCCGAGAGTGAAGTCGATGGCTGCAGGGTGACGGTGGTGCATGAGGGCAGTGGCGCCTTTGAAGCCGGCATGCAGATCGACGACGTCATCGTGAAACTGGCCGGCACCTCGATACGTTCGACGAGGGAGCTGATGCTTGCGATCGCGAAGCGCAGAGTCGGAGAAGTGGTCCCGGTCAGAATTCGCAGAGGCGAGGACTATCTCGAACTGATGGTCACCATGAAACCGCTGCCTGCGTTCACCAACTGAGCGAAACTGATCCTGTTGGTATAGGATCGAGACATGGGCCGAGCCGAAACAAGGACATTTCGAAGCGATTTCAGACGATTCTTCGTCAAGGGACTCGCCGTGCTCCTGCCCACGGTCCTGACTCTCTGGATTCTGGTGAAGGCCTATGAATTCATCGATGTCGGCATCGCGCAACCGATCAATGGTGGCGTCAGATACGTGATCAACAAGGCCACTCCTCACGTGGACATCCTGGAGGAGACGTTCGAACCATCGGATGCCGCAGTCCAACGCGAGACGGAGAGACGCAAGGAAGCCGACCGTTCCCAGACCGCCAGAATGAGGCGAGATCCTATCTGAGATCACAGCGCATTCTGGAATGGTGGAACGAACGCTGGTACATGAATTTCATCGGCCTGTTCGTCGCGATTCTCTCCGTCTACTTCGCGGGCCGTCTGCTTGGTGGACTGCTGGGCAGAAGCATGTACTCCAAGATCGAAAGACTGCTCACCACCATTCCGGTGGTCAAGCAGGTCTACCCCTACGTGAAACAGGTCGTCGACTTCATCTTGAGTGATGACAAGCCCATCAAGTTCAACCGGGTGGTGCTGGTTCAATACCCTCGAAAAGGAATCTGGTCGATCGGCCTGGTCACTGGAACCCCCATGAAGTCCGTTCAGAAGCAGATGGCTCCGAATGCTGTCGAACCGGGCATCACGGTGTTCATTCCGAGCTCCCCCACCCCGTTCACCGGCTACACCATCAGCGTCACGATGGATGAGGTGGTCGAGATTCCAATATCCATAGATGAGGCACTCAGATTCACGATCACCGGTGGCGTGCTCGTTCCGGACCGGGAATCGATTCCCCAGCCGATCGAATCAGCTGGCTCCGACAGCTCGCAGAAGCTTCCAGAGTGATGTTTCAACCGCAGCCAAGCCTACTTACGGACATAGTTTGACAGTGCGATGGCTGAATCGGCCGATAAGATCAATACACAGGCACGAAGCCTCCACGCCCCACACGCCCCGACTCAGCTCAGAAGCTCCAGGAATCCACTCATGAAACTCCGTGAAATTGTCATCGAAGAAGCCATCATTCCCAGCCTGAAGGCGGACAAACGTGAAGACGCCGTCAAGGAACTGATCCAAGCTCTGGTCGATGCGGGAAACATCTCCACCGAACAGCAGGATGAATTCGCCAAGGCGGTGATGAGCCGGGAACGCAAGGGATCGACGGGGTTCGGCAACGGAGTCGCCGTCCCGCACGTCAAGAGCCCGAAGATCGAGAAGATCACCGTGGCTGTCGGAATCTCCAAGGACGGGATCGAGTTCAACGCCCTGGACAAGAAGCCGGTTTACTCGCTGTTCCTTCTTCTCAGCCCCGAAGATCGACCGGAAGAGCACCTCGATGCCATGGAAGCCATCTTCGGAAATCTGTCACAGGATCAGTTCAGAAAGTTTCTCAGGCAGGCTGAAAGTGTCGGCGAAGTCCTGACACTTCTCGAGGAAGCGGACAACTCTCAGATTCGCTGAACATGTCACTCGAATCCGGATGAGTCATCATCCGGGCGGTACAGATTCATCTCCACTCAGAGTTCCAGGAGGATCCCGTTGGAACGGTGCACGGTCAAGATTTTGAACAAGCTGGGATTGCACGCCAGACCTGCGATGACATTCGCCGAGAAAGCGAGCGAATTCACCGCGAAGATCAGTGTCAGGCGTGTCGACTCCGAAGACATGGTGGACGGAAAATCCATCATGCAGATGCTCATGCTTGCGGGAACCATGGGAACCAAGCTTGAACTGACCGCCGAGGGCGAGGATGCCGACGAGGCGCTCGAAGCGCTTAAGACGCTGGTCAACGGCAAGTTCGACGAGGAGGAATGAGTCGTTCAGCACGAACGACCGTCATCCGACCTTTTCATCACCGAGTTCCCGGGAAAGAAGCGATGCGATCGCTTCTCGCGGCGACCGACCTCCGGTGATCACCGAATCGACAGCGGAGAGGATCGGCACCTCGACATCGAGGGTTCGCGCGAGTGACATGATCGATTCGGTCGAAGCAACACCCTCCACAACACATCGACTTTCATCGAGATAACGCTGAAGAGGCATTCCGCGGCCGATCGCCTCTCCACAACTTCGATTGCGACCTTCGGGGCTGAAGCACGTGGTGGCCAGATCCCCCACTCCCGCGATGCCGAAAAAGGTCTCGGGTCTGGCACCGAGAGCCTGGCCCAGACGGACGATCTCGGAGAGTCCTCTGGCAAGCAGCGCGCTCTTGGCGTTGAATCCCTCATCGAGACCATCGATGATTCCGGCGGCGATCGCGACGACGTTCTTGACCGCCCCTGCGAATTCGACTCCGATGAGATCGGTATTGGTGTAGATCCGTAGCCAGGACGTCGCAAACACGTCCTGGACCAGACGCGCGGATTCAGGCGAGTCGCTCGCGGCGACCATCGTGGCGACCTTGTGTGCCATCAACTCCGTCGCGATCGTCGGCCCGGAGAGGCACACGGTCGTGGCTTCCGGGCATGCGATCTGCTCTGAGAGAATTTCGGTGGGGCGCATCAACGTCCCGATCTCGATTCCCTTGGCGACACTGACAAGCGTGGGTGCGCCATCGATGACCCGGGCGAGGTCCTTGAACACCGGTCGAATGAACTGGCACGGTATGGCGCAGACCACCAGATCCGCACCGGCAAGCGCCTGGGCGGAATCCGCGACGACCTGAATCGAATCATCGAGTACGAAACCCGGAAGCCGCTTGGACGCCCGGGAATCAGCCAGCTCCGCGACGTGATCCTCGAAGGGGCCCCAGACCACGGTCTCGTGACCGCTATGGGCAAGCCCATCGGCCATGACAAGGCCCATCTGACCGTCACCGACCACGACAACTCGAGATTTGGCATCCATTCGCGTGTTCATGTCACTGCCCTTCATGGGGTCCGAGGAACGTATCGGGGTCGTTTGCGAACCATTTCCTCATCGAAGCGTACCGTTTGGAGTCGATCCGCGCCGCCCTGAAGAGATCAGACGGGTATCATCTCAAAGAATCCACGATGACCGAGCGAGTCGGTCAGAATCGAAGACATCATTGGAGCCTTGGCGCATGAGCGACACCAACATGCTTTCGCCTCAACTTGAAGCGAGCACAGAGACAGGTACGAAAGAACGATCCTGGGACGAACAGGGTGCCCAAAGGCTTGAGCGCCAACTGTTCTTCGCACTTCTGGGTGGCGTCCTTCTGCTGGTCGCATGGCTGGGACGGTTTGCATTCGGTTTCGAACAGCAGATTGCGGACATCGCAGCCACCGCTGGTGCCATCATCCTGGTGATTCCCCTGGCCCGTGGCGCCGCCAAGGAGCTTCTGTCCGGACAGCCGGCAAGCGATGCACTGGCAAGCCTGGCCGTTCTGGCTGCGATCGCGGTGGGTGAATACCTCGCCGCAGGGTTTCTCGCATTCTTTCTCTGGCTGGCGGAACTGGTGCTGTCACGCACGGCGTGGGGCGCCCAGCGAGCCATCCGCGAGCTGGTCGAGCTGACACCCGACAAGGCAAGGATGGTGGATGCCAATGGCAATGAAAAGGAAGTCTCACTTTCCGAGATCAAATCCGGAACGATCGTACGGGTCAGGCCGGGCGAAAACCTTCCTGTGGACGGCCTCGTCACCGATGGCCGAACCGACATCAATCAGGCCTCGTTGACGGGTGAAGCGATTCCGGTCGAGGCCTCGAAGGGCACCGAGGTCTATGCAGGGACGACGAACCTCACGGGACAGATCGACGTCGAGGTCACCGCGATCGCGGGTGAGACCACGATCGGCAAGGTGGAACAGCTGATCCGTGAAGCCGAGTCCTCCAAGGGCAGGCGTCAGGAATTGATCGAAAAGCTCGCGGCTTATTACGTCCCGGTGGTCCTGATGGTGGCGATGCTGGTCTGGTTCTTCACGGCGAAGAGCAGTGACCCCCTGGTCCAGAGCGAGGCGGCAGTCAGAGCGATCACGGTCCTCGTGGTCACCTGCCCGGGCGCCTTGTTGATCGCCTACCCAACCGCCATGGTCGCGGCATTCGCCTCGGCAGCCAGGTTGGGAATCATGATCAAGCAGACGCGGACACTGGAGTCCGCCGCTCGAGTCGACACCGTGGTATTGGACAAGACCGGCACGCTCACGACGGGCAAGTTCGCAGTCAGTCGTCTCGCGCCGGCTGAGGGTGTCGATGGTGCGGCCCTTCTTCAGGCGGCGGCAGACGCCGAGCAATCCTCGAACCATCCGCTGGCCAAGAGCATTCTCGAGACGGCCATCAAGGCCCGCATCGAACCCAAGAAGCTCAACGGATACAGTGAGATTCACGGCAGAGGCGTCAGAGCTGAAACCGATGCTGGCGTGATCCACGCCGGCCGTGCCGACTGGCTCATCGAGCTGGATCCGGCGATCGAGGCTGGATTGAGAGAAGTCGAGAACAAGATCGAAGGCATGTCCGGCGTCCACGTGATGATCGGCAAGACCTACCTCGGAGCCGTCGGGCTCGAAGATGCGCTTCGGTCCAATGCCGTGGAAGTGATCGCCAATCTGCGAGAATCCGGCGTACGACGAATCTGCATCTTCACCGGCGACCGCCTCTCAGTGGCCAAGCGGGTCGGGCAGACAGTCGGCGTGGATTCGATCGAAGCCGAGTGCCTCCCCGAGGAGAAGCATGAAGAGCTGAAGTATCTGATCTCGAAGGGACATCGAACCCTCGTCGTCGGCGACGGCATCAACGATGGTCCGATCCTGGCGTCCGCCGATGTGGGCGTCGCGATGGGGCTTACAGGGTCCGACATCGCGACCAACTCCGCAGGAGTGGCTTTGATGAATGACGACCTGCGACACATCCCATTCCTTCTGGATCTCGCCCGGCGTGGCAAGGGAATCGTCGGACAGAACATCGCAGCAAGCCTGGTTCTGGCCTTGATCGGACTCGCACTGGCTGCCACCGGCCAGATCGACATCTATGTGACCCCCTTCTATCAGGCGGTGGCATACATCTTCGTGATCGCCAACAGTCTGCGTCTGGTTCGCTTCGGCGAGGACTTCGCCGAGGAGGAGCAACGACGAATTGCCGAAGAGGATTCACGCAAGGCAAAGCCTCGACGCAGGGCTCGAGAGCAACGAGCCGCCCAGGCAGGGTAAAAAAACTCGAACAAACCCCTCAGAACACCGAGAAATCGGTGTTTTGTTTTTTTTGAACGATTTGGTCGTTTTAGAAGACCCCTATGAATCAGAGATGTGTATAAATGAACGATATGAACGTTATGCCGTCCACATTCCTTTCCACGAAAGCTTCATCCATGCTCAACAAGATTATTCCACTCGGGCTTCTCGCCACGACCATCGGCTTCGCCCAGGCAGGCGACACGATTCCAGAGCTCGCCTCCTCATCAGGTCGCCTCGACACACTCGTTTCGGTTGTGACGGCAGCAGACCTGGCCGGCGCACTCTCAAGCGAGGGGCCCTTCACGGTATTCGCCCCCACCGATGAAGCGTTCGCACGCCTTGATTCAAAGACGGTGAACGCGCTTCTGGAAGAACCTGGACGTGGCACCCTCAAGAGGATCCTCACCCACCACGTGGTCCCAGGTCGGCTCGAAGCAAGAGATCTCGTCGAAATGGATTCAGTGGTCACGCTTGCAGGCACCACCCTCGACCTGAGCCCCTTCAATGGGCGGCTTCTGGTCGACAAGTCGGTGGTGGAAACTGCTGACATCAACGCATCGAACGGCGTCGTCCATCTCATCGACAGAGTCCTGATGCCCCCCCCGCAGGCGAAGCCGCTGGAACAACTCCTCTTCGCAGCGATCGATCGTGGCGTCCCCCTCTACAACGATGGTTCGCCCGAAGCATGTTGTGCCGTCTATGCAACGGCGCTCGAGGCCGTGGTGCTGACAAATGGCTGGAACATCTCAGAGACCCGCACCGCGAACCTCAAGACCGCAGTGGAAAAGGCAAACGAGATGGGTGATCAGCGTGAGCGAGCCTGGACGCTTCGTAGAATCATCGACGCCCTTCTGATGGACGATCAGATGAAGGCGAACAGCGAGCAGCCAACGACTCAGGCCGGCGACAGGCAGAGTGTCAGAGTCTATGACTTCGAGAATGGCAACCAGGCCCGCAGCTGGCAGATCGTCCTCGATGGCGTGATGGGTGGGCTCTCGACTGGCAACATCGAGACCGACAACGGCACGATGGTCTTCAGCGGAGAAACCTCACTCAGGAACAACGGCGGATTCTCATCGATGAGAGCCCCCGTCGAAAAGGGCGTCTTCAAGGACTCGGACTCGATCAGACTTCGGGTCAAGGGAGACGGTCGAACCTGGATCCTGGGTACCAGAAAATCAGCCGGTCGAATGGGTGGAGACTCGTTCTGGACCCGCTTCGACACTGTTGATGGCGAGTGGCAGACAGTCACCATTCCCATTGATGGCATGGAAAGACACTTCTTCGGCCAGAAGATGGCTGGAACGATCACCCCCGAAGAGGTCGGAGCGATCGAGTTCTACATGTACGACAAGAAGGCAGGTCCGTTCCGACTTGAAATCGAATCGATCGAAGGCGTCAAGGACGTCATCTGATTCAGAGGCGAGTACAGCCGCCGAACAATCTTCGATCAGCCCCCACGCAATCGCCTGACCTCCTCCGAGTGTCAGGCGATTGTCACATCATCGTTGAGATAGACATCCTGAATGGCGTTCAGCAGCTCCACACCCTCGCCCATCGGACGTTGAAACGCCTTGCGCCCGGAGATCATCCCGATGCCACCTGCACGTTTGTTGATGACGGAGGTCCTGACCGCTTGCGCGAGGTCGTTCTGTCCCGAGCCACCACCGGAATTGATCATGCCACCTCGTCCACAGTAGCAGTTGAGAATCTGATACCGGGTGAGGTCGATGGGATGATCGGTGCAGAGTTCGGAGTACATCCGGTCGT
>MDTG01251603.1_pt1 | contig 11447 bp, 9 predicted proteins | sample 811421 | NCBI WGS metagenome assembly MDTG01 (sample SAMN05326645, study PRJNA326480) | marine metagenome | isolation source: seawater | place: Pacific Ocean: South East | collected 2011
AAGCCTCTTCAATTATGCGAGAAGAGTTTGATGAACTTTCGGTATTGATTGCGGCTGAAGGGGGCAAACCGCTTATTGATGCAAGAATTGAAGTTGAGAGAGCTATTGATGGTGTTTTGTTGTGTGCAAGTGAGATATCGAATATCGTGGGGAGTGAAATCCCTATGGGCTTAACACCCGCTTCTGAGGGTAAAATTGCTTTTACTACAAGAGAACCTATCGGGTTAGTCTTAGCGATTTCTGCCTTTAATCACCCACTCAATTTAATCGTTCATCAGGTTGCGCCAGCTGTAGCAACCGGGTGTCCAGTTATAGTCAAACCAGCAGACGATACACCCTTATCGTGTCAGAAGTTTATCTCAATACTTGTCGAGGCCGGCTTGCCCAGGGGTTGGGCACAAATGGCGTGTTGTAACGTATCTCTGGCTCAAAAGATGGTCACTGATCAGCGCATTAACTTTTTTAGTTTTATCGGTTCTGCAAAAGTTGGTTGGCATCTTAGATCAATGCTATCACCGGGAACGAGAATGGCGCTTGAACATGGTGGAGCAGCACCAGTTATATTGGATGAGAATGCTGATATCGATTTGTTGGTTCCTAAATTAGCAAAAGGCGGGTTTTATCATTCAGGTCAAGTTTGTGTCTCAGTCCAAAGGGTATTTTTGCTTGGAAAGCAAAAAGAAGAAATTGCATTAAAGCTCGGTGAATACGCGGATAATTTAACCGTTGGTAACGCTATTGATGAAAAAACTGAATGCGGACCTCTGATTAGAAATAGTGAGGTAGACAGGGTTGAAAGCTGGGTCACCGAAGCTAAGATTGGGGGAGCGAAAGTTATTGCTGGGGGAAGAAAAATTTCTAACTCCTGTTATGCTCCAACTGTCCTATTAAATCCTCCAAAAGAAGCTTCGGTTTCGAAAAATGAGATATTTGGTCCTGTAATCAGCCTTTACGAGAGCGAAAATCTCATTGAAGGCATATCGCAGTGCAATTCTTTGCCCTTTGCTTTTCAAGCTTCAATCTTTTCAAATGACTACTCAAACATAATCCAATTTTTGAACAATGTTAATGCCTCGGCTGTTATGGTTAATGACCATACGGCCTTCAGAGTGGATTGGATGCCTTTTGCTGGTCGTGATCAATCTGGCTATGGAATAGGCGGGATACCCTACACCATGGAGGATATGACAAAGATTAAAATGGCAGTTTTATCTTATTGATTTATCAATCGTAATTTATCCGTATGACTTATAAGCAATTTGGAATTAATTAGCTTGTCGTTATTACAAAATGCCTCTCACAGTTGTTCATTATCTTTTTGACTGAAACTCGTTGCAAGCGATGCCAAATTTTTTAAATAAAATTTTATTTATGTTATTTTCCGCCCTTTCTGGATGGAATTCGGCGTGCCATTGTATCCCAACTCCAAAAGTTTCGTAGCCTTTAATACTCAACGCTTCGATCAGGCCATCTTCAGACAAGGCTTCCACCTTTAGCCCATTGCCCAATCTATCAATGCCTTGACCATGCAGAGAGTTAACAACCACCTGATTTTGGCCTGTCCAACTCTCAAGAAGACTTTTTGGTGGAAAATTTACAAAGTGTCTGGGTTTAAAAATTTCTTCGATTGATGCGTCATCATTTTGTGGCATTCGGTGATCTTGTTTGCCACTACACTCGTGCACACGATAAATTAGAGTGCCGCCGAAAGCTACGTTAATTTCTTGAATTCCACGACAGATACCAAAGATTGGCATACGTAGTTTTGTACACTCTTTGATTAAGTCTAGAGCGGTATGATCTCTGGCAGGATCGATTATCTCATCTTTAGGAAATTTTCTACCACCAAAATGGTGAGGCTCAATATTTGCGCGTCCTCCAGTTAGTAACACTCCGTCAATGTTCGCAATGTAATCCTTGAGATCTTTTTTGTTCAGACACGTTGGGATTAACGTAGGTATGACACTCGAAAATTGTATTATTGCATTGACATATCGGTGACCAACCGAATGGAGCATTTGGCGCCCGCTGAGTGCACTGGTTTCACTTGTTATTATGCCTACTATGGGTTTGGTCTGCATGACATCGTTTGCTTGACACGAAAATTATTACTTTGACTTAAAAAATCTTGCCAGAAAATACGGCAGGTGCAAAGTTCGGTCGAGTTGGGGGAAGGCGCGCATTTACTGTGCAATTATATTTATCCCACTGAATATGGTATTTCTGCCTTAAATTCAGTTTTTTTGATGAAAGCACATTGTGACCGTCGCCTGCACAAGTTTGCGCGGTAGATTGCTATGTCTGTAAAATCATTTTTGTGCGCACCCATTCCTTCAGAAGACTTATAAATTTAATGAGGCAATCCACCGTTGTTCGCGTATCCGTCTCTTTAGTAAATTCCTTATATGTGTGAATTACGCCCTGATGGCACTTACGAAAAGCATTGATATTAAACATAGATTAGACATAGCTGAAGCACCATGCGTAGCTCCGAAAGGGAGATGATCAGCAAGAAATATGAAATGCCGCCAAAGAGCAAGCATGACGACAGAAGTCGCCACGAAGCTTTGTCGCTTCCATGCTAGGCTTGCGGCCCACACCATATGGGATTTATTGTTGGCTTTATGGCGTGGGTTTTATCTAAGGTGACAACGACGCGGCATCTTTTCGAGCCTTCGAACCATCAGTTTCGGGTAAAAGAACGTGAGTTTCAACTTAATCTTCTTAAAAGTGTAAAAAACAGGCAATGCTCAACATGCAAACAAAAACATTGTCTAAAATCTGACCCCCACCATAAACCTGATGCAACAGCACTTATTTTGGGTCGAACGAAAGTTGGCTTATTTGTATTTTCCATCTGTATTTTTGCGTGGCCTCATGAATGATCTGAAAGAATATTTATCACCTGCTGCAATTCGTGCACCAACAATATGCATTCTTAAACCTATTATGCAGCATATTCGATTAGTATCACTAATACCTACCAGTTGCTCATCCTCCTTACGGAGTAATACTAAACACCCCGTTAATTAAATGCCTAGGGTAGTTTTTGTATAAGATACGATCGGGGCGCTTTCTTCGAGGATGTTGGGGAACACAGAAATTGCTCAGTTACCAATTGCTCATAATATATTTCTAAATATTGTTCATTTTTCAAAGAGCCAAAAAAATAGTTGTTACGTCTGTAATTATGAATGAAATTGCACAATCAGATAGTAAGACCAATGACGGGTTTTGATCGCAGCGTTTTGTTTCTGTTATCGCATTGGATGAGTCAAGTTGGCATTGCAACGCTACATCACAAAACGATAACTGTCATTGGGTTAACTAGATTTAATTGGTGTGTGTAGCAATAGCTGCTTAATAAGATATGAAGAGGACCTCCGCCTGACTGATCTTTATCTTTTTTTCAAAATCCGAAAACGTCACCAAAAATTACGGCAGGCAGGGGGATCTACACAAATAAAAATATTACAGGGTGAGCATCTTATACCCGGAAGTGCCGGTTATAGCAAAAACTGTAGTCTCAAAAATTAAGCCGATAGCAACAGCAGTAAAAAACCTATTGCGGTCTGACACACCAAAGTTGACAAATATCGGTTTGCCAAAGTAGTACACTAATATAAACACAAATGCGGTCATTGTATTTTTGCCTTAACGGTATGTAATCCATCTATCGTTCAAAAGAGACGTTTCGAAAATTTCTCTCCTACAGGGTCTGTGCGAGTATCAAAATTACATTTGCCACTCTGTTCCATAACCCCAATCATCGGTCTGGAAACATTCTTTTTCTGGTGGTCCTGCCAATAAACGCGCAAAGTCTTCCCCGGTTCGCTCAGCTCTTTTCGCGAAATAAGTGTTAAAATCTTCCTCACTCCTTCAAACCTCAGTAAATTTAAGACTGTTTGTGTCTCTTGATGAGGAAGTGTGGATTGAGATGCAACCCTCAGAGCCCCGAGTAAATGCGAGTTCTTCTTTTGCGAGCTCATGAAATTCGTCAAAACAATCGTCTTTAGTTATTATCGTAATATGCATTGCGACTGACATTTTAGCACCTCTCAAAAATAAATATTGGGTTTTTTAATCTGATTACCCAAAAGGCTCATAATTGTAGGCGCTAGTTTTTATACGATGAAATCTCCTTTTTGTTCCAAATTTCTTAAAAAACCATCGTTGCACCAACGCTAATCGGCATTGCATAAAATAGATGAACTTTTTCGTTGATAAAAGCAGTTAAAACATTGTGTGCTCCATTTAGGCTATCTTTAGTTCGGATGATGGATTTCACTGTTTCATGAATTCTAGACGAGTTAGCTGCCCGTGTTTTTATAGCTATTTCTGATGAAACGAAAGCCCATTGTGCAGCCATAAATGTCTGGCAAGTGTGTTTGTCAACGATGCTAAACGACTTTTTTCATTCAGGTGACTTACGCCTCTTCCCCATTTTGATTACCGCCATCGCCAACTTCCAGGTTGGTAAGTGCGTTATAGTAGCGCACCAGACATATTCTAAGTAGGCGTCTTGATTATCGGAATTGCAAAAATTTTACACAAAAATGTTCGCCACTTGGCGGCTTAAATTTTTGCGGTGGCGTTTATTCTTGATTGGCAGGATCATGAAATCCTGGAAGATAGGTCAGTAGAGTAAATTCTAAGTTTAATGTAACGTGGGCGGAATTTTTCAGCAGAACTCTCGTTCTTCGATGACTCTTTTTATCGTCTCGCTTAATAAATTAATATCGCGATGTTCGGTGGCAAACATTCTGATTTCAATGTTTATGTGAGAGTGATGGTAATCGTCAATTTTGAGCGCAATGCCTTTGCATGCACCCAAGGTTAGATCTAAGTCGAGAATAATTTCCTCTTTGTTTGATATAAGAGTTGCCAAATCAATTTTTATGTCGACGTATTTTTGATGTCGGCGTGCGGCATAATTTCAAATTAATATCCAATGGTTTTCATTCTAGACCAGAGTGTTTGATAAGCTTCTCGTTAAGCAACCTTATGTGCTTCACATTGACACCACAACACCCACCTATAAACTTCACGCCTTGATCTATCCAACTCAGAGCATGTTGATAATATTCCGCTGGAGAAATGATATTATTAAATGTCCATTTGCCATTAATTGTTTTTCCCGAATGTGCATAAACCCCAACAGGCTCATGCCATGCACTTTTTAAACAATGAAGCGCTGGGATCACATGCGATGCCTCAGTGTGCATTACATTTATAACATCGGGCTTATCGTTGGCCAGTGAAACAATGGCTTGCTCAAGCGGGTCCCCATCTAATAAGCAAATCTCACCTCGGAAATTAGGCTTGCAGGTTAGCCCAACCCAGATGGGTAAACCAGACGATTTTGCCGCTTCATAGGTAACCATCATCTGTTCGATATCGATCATCATCTCAAGCATTAAAAGATCAGCACCACTTTCTGCCATGATTTGTGCCTGAGTGGTCACAGTCTTCCTAAGGTCGGCCAATGAGGGCTTTTTGCCAGTCCAAGTCCAGTATGAAATACCACCCGCCACGCAAACATGCTCAGCATTTGATTTGCCGCGAGCCTCAACTGCTATTTTAACAGCTCTGGAGTTTAGTTTTTCGAAATTATTTCCGTGGCCTGAGTCTATCAGTGCATGTTTTGCGTTAGCAAACGTGTTTGAGATTATAATCTCTGCACCATTTTGGATATAGTCTTCATGAACCGTCCGAAGTATGGCTGGGTCAGATAATGCGGCTCCACCATTCCAAGCGTTATTTAATTGTACGACTCCGCGCCGCTCAACCTCTGTGCCAGTTGCTCCGTCCATGAGTATCACATGCTCATTTTTTGCGCGCTCCATTAGTCTATTGTATCTGGACATGACAACAATGTTTCTTTTCGATTCTAAGTTTTGGCGCTCAGATCAATTTTTAGTTCTAGACGCCGCGGCGGATAACATGGTGCACATCCATGATTTCTGGAGTACCAGGGTCCATCCCTAGCTCCTCTAGCACTGGTTGCAGACGTTTACCAAAATTTTTGAACGCATCCATAGAGTCGAACAAAATAGACACCTTCATTTGATCACCACTGCCAAAACAAATCTCTAATTCGAGACCGTCAGCAGGGTGAATACCCTCTTCGTAAAGGCGAGCTACAATTGCGTCATATTGATCAGCTGTCATTGAGGGCGGAGAGAATCTTGCCAAAACGCTCATTCTTTTTCCTTTCTTAGCGAAGATATAAAAGTTTAATGATGAAAAGTCTGCCATAAAAAGAGAACCGCGCAAAGATAGCTCGATTTTGGAGAAAAAATTAACTTCTATTTCCCGCGAGCAATGGTTAATCTAGTCTGAATTTGAGTTGAATTTTGTTTAGCGTGTTGCAATGTTGTAGGACTCAGCTTGCTCATTCTAACGGTTTAAAACAGTTGTTTGTCTTGATTTGAGTTGTTTTGCTAAATGCAAGCCCAGCAATTTTTGTATCACTCAGGTTTGCAGTCTTCGCCACCCTACAACATAGTACATGACAGACTTTGCAATTGTTTTAGTAACAGTGATACCAGCCTTTTGGGAAACACTCTGAAACCAACTATAGAAATAGAAATTGCTATTGTTTGACAGAGATTGATACTGGGCAACGTCGAAGACGGTAGATTTAAAAATGTTTTGCTACTCACGGGTTGTAAATAGTTATTTACAGCGCTAATTGGTCTGCTCCCTATTCTGTTCCAAACAAAAATTAATGCTCGTATCACACAGAGATAACAATTGACACTAATAGCCCATGGTCTTTTATCTAAATCTGGTTTAAGCCAAATTATGGTACAAAGTTGATGAACAAAATTATCCTATCAATTACAGGAACGCTGGTTTTTTTTTGGGGCGGCCTCTTTAGCGCGCTTGCACAACAGGAAAAAGATTTTTTACAACCAGAAATTGGCGTAGAAATGGGAACTGGATTTTCAAAAATCTCAGATCCAGTTCTGCATTCTCTTCAAGCAAAAAATAATGGAAAATCTGTCGTTGGCAGTGACTGGATGATCGTTACCGCTAACCCCTATGCAACTGATGCTGGGGCGAACATTCTAAGGCGTGGGGGCACTGCTGCTGATGCAATGGTTGCTGCCCAAGCTGTGCTCGGTCTGGTTGAGCCGCAAAGTTCAGGAATGGGTGGTGGTGGATTTTTAGTTTGGTATGATAACAAAAGTGACGAGTTAACCACTCTTGATGGACGTGAAACCGCCCCAATGGCAGCAAATGATCGTCTTTTTCAAAATCATGATGGAGAACCAGTCAAATTTTGGGATGCAGTTATTGGTGGCCGTTCTGTTGGTGTACCGGGAATGCCTGCCCTTATGAAACTTGCGCACTCAAAATGGGGAATAGCCCCTTGGCCAGATTTATTTACGCAAGCAGCGATTCTTGCTGAGCGTGGTTTTATTGTTTCAGATCGATTATCGGGTTTGTTGCAGCATGAATACACGCGAATGTCGTCATCAATCGACGCAAAGTCCTACTTTTTTCCAAACGGCGAACCATTGGCTCAAGGCGAGGTGCTGATTAACCACGAGTATGCAAACCTCATGCGACAATTGGCCGACCATGGCTCAGATGTTTTTTACTTTGGATCAGTTGCAGATGCCATTGTTTCTACAGTTCAAGAAAATGATAGAAATCCTGGACTACTAAACCATAAGGATCTTGCAAATTACACAGTGAAAGAACGCCCCGCAATTTGTACAAAATTCAGAAACTACGATGTTTGCGGGATGGGACCTCCATCATCAGGAGCGATTGGTGTGGGCCAAATTTTGGGAATGGTTAACACATTTCCAAAGGGGAAAATAAGAGAACCACAAACGCTTAGATTAATCGGTGATGCAACTCGACTTGCATTCGCAGACAGAGGGCGATACGTGGCAGATGACGATTTTGTAAATGTTCCCATCAAAGAACTTGTTAGCGAGCAATATCTCTCTAAACGCGCATCTTTGTTAAACAGGCGGAGTGCTATCACTAATGTAGTTGCCGGTGAACCGATCGCCTTTCACTCGCATAAATGGGCGCCTGATTTGAGTATTGAGAAAAGCTCTACAACCCACGTCTCCATTATTGACGCTTATGGTAACGCTCTTTCAATGACCTCGAGTATTGAAAATGCATTTGGCTCAAGGTTAATGACAAATGGATTTATGCTAAATAATCAACTCACAGATTTTTCCTTCAAATCATCTGCCAATGGAAGGCCGATAGCCAACCGTGTGGAGGGGGGAAAACGACCACGCTCCTCTATGGCGCCTACAATTGTACTTAAGGACCACAGACCTGTCTTGGTAATCGGATCACCTGGAGGTTCACGGATTATACCTTTTGTTTCGAATACGATTGTTGCTATTTTAGATTGGGGGCTGGAAGTGCAAGAAGCTGTGTCTCAGCCTCATGCGGTTAATCGTTATGGTATATATGAAATCGAAAAGGGCACAAGTTTGGTTGAATTAAAAAATTGGTTGAATGAGTTGGGTTACGAAACCAAAGAGCGTCCGCTCAATTCCGGCCTTAATGTGATTATGAAAAAAAATGGAAAACTTTACGGTGGTTCTGATCCACGTCGGGAGGGGATAGCCATTGGCGGCTAAAATATTTCATCCAACTTTATGGATAAACATATATAGAGAAATTGAGACGGCTCCTCCACAAAAATTGTGGCCTTTCCTTACGTGGTGTTTAAACGGAGCGTACGTTGCTTTGGTGTTCGCTGCCTGTGCAAGCGTATCGCTTGGCGTCATCGAAACCTATGTAGCAGCTCTACTTGGTTTCATTATAGATGTGCTGATTGAAACACCCCCGAATAGACTTTTTGTCGAGCACTGGCCATTTTTGTTGACCGCAATTGGCTTTCTTACTCTTGTGCGACCAACTTCCTTTTTTGTATCTTCTTACTTCCAATCAATGGTGGTTAGCCCAGGTGTCAGAACAATGGTCGCAACGCGACTTCATCGTTGGACCCTGGGCCATCAGAAGAGTTATTTTGATAATGATTTTGCGGGACGAATTGCGCAAAAAGAGGTGCAGGCGTCGAACGCTATCGCAGATGTTACGGTGGAAGTTATAAGCACTGTCCTATTTGCATCTGCCTCAGTTATGACTTCATTTTTTGTATTAGCCTCAATTGACTGGAGAATTGGACTGATCGTTGCAGCTTGGACTTTTGGTTTTTTCTTATTAATGAAGTATTTTTTGCCTCGAATAAAACTACACTCTTCCAATCGAGCAAATGCCCAAGCATTTGCAACTGGTCAAATCGTAGACACCATTAGCAATATTAGCATAGTTAAGTTATTTGCTAATTCAAAATATGAAGACAATGCTGCGCTTGCTGCCTTTGGTAACCTGAAAAACTCGTTGCAGGAATATGGAAAAGAACTTGTTCGTTTTCGACTGAGCATGGTTATTTTTGCAAGTTCAATTTTTCTATTTGTGCTGGCAGCGTGTTTGTTTCTTTGGGCGCAAAACATAATTAGCCCTGGTGCAGTTGTGGCAGCAGGATCAGTCGCACTGCGCATTATGATGATGGCTGGCTGGGTTAGTTTTTCTTTTATGACAATTTATACAAACTTGGGTGATATCCAAGACGCCATGGAAACGCTTGCAGTGCCTCACGGTATGGTTGATAAAGCTGACGCCTCTGAACTTAAAGTAAGTCATGGTAGAATTAAGTTTGACAATGTTTCCTATACCTATGGCAGCGATGTTGGTGGCATAAGAACTATTTCACTTGACATAAAGCCGGGTGAAAAACTCGGGGTGGTCGGAGCGTCTGGAGCAGGGAAATCAACACTTGTTTCAACTCTTTTAAGACTGCAGGACCCTGAGAGTGGAAAAATTTTAATTGATGGCCAGAATATAAGTGATGTGTCTCAAAACAGCTTGCGCCGTTGTATCAGCATGGTCACCCAGGAGAGTTCGATGTTTAACCGAACTGCTAAAGAGAACATCGCCTACGGTAGACCAAGTGCGTCGGATGATGATTTGATAAACGCTGCAAAAAAGGCTGGTGCACATGAATTCATAATGGCTCTAGTAGACAATAAGGGCAGGGCCGGTTACGACGCTCACCTTGGAGAGAGAGGCGTTAAGTTGTCCGGGGGACAGCGCCAGAGAATTGCTTTAGCTCGTGCAATTATTAAAGACGCTCCGATATTGGTTCTTGATGAGGCAACTAGCGCTCTGGACAGTGAAGTCGAGGCTGTGATTCAAGAGTCTCTCGAAGCGGTGATGTCAAATAAAACAGTTCTTGCAATCGCTCACCGTCTTTCAACAATTTCTCGCATGGACCGCATCGTCGTTATGGGTGATGGACGGATAATCGAGGAGGGAACACATGCGTCTTTATTGAGACAAAAGGGTGTATATGCAAATTTTTGGAGCCGGCAATCTGGCGGTTTTCTTGGTGTCGATGCTGCAGCATAGATAGTGAACGTAGAGCTTTTGTCTACCTAATTGTTATTCCTGGTAAGTCGGGAAGTTGCCAAATCTCACTCACAAAAAGAACCGCCATTACAGTCACATCCGATGCATACCGATGATCAAAATATTACAGGGTTTGCCGCTTCAATACACTGACTGGAGCTAGAGTGGTTTGGCTTTTCGACCGACCCTTCAATTATTTGCACATCACGATCAACATTTCCGAGGAGTGTAGGTGCTGCGTTTTCAATTGAGGTGACGGCATTCTTGCGCTTCGCTAGACTACTATTTTTTGACTTCAAATGGTCACTTTCACCATACATTTCAATGTATAGCACCCTCATTTCCCATTCCCTACTTTATTTGGTTTAGTGGTCTCATCAATTTCACCGAACCATTTTCAATTCAAGTTTTACAGGAGTGTGTGTAGCTCAATGTGATGCAAAAGTTGCATCATGGGAAAAATAAGAAAATCTGGCTCTAAGACCGGCCAAACTTTGAAAGTAAGTATAATGCTGAATGGCACTTTGCAATAGTATAGTAGCTAATAAATTAGCGAAAAAATATTCATCCTTTGGCGAAATTTATGGGAAACTAAATTTCCGATGCTTGCATGACTTGAACGTATTTGGATCTCTCTGTATTCAAAATTTTTGCTGATTAGTTTCGGTGAAAGGAATTGTTATGAATTATAGATTGAGAATAGAGTTTCACTGTTGAGCAATTTACTTGGTTTGATTCCGTTTTGGGGTAGGACTGAAACAAAATGATTTTGCATTGAAATTGAAAGTGGTTGTGCTACCGTCGTAAGCCTCCAAAGCCAAAATTTTGGTCAAATAAACATAAAGAAAAACGCCCATTTGGGTTTGTCAAAAGCGCAAAGGAGCAACAAAATGACTAGCTTTACTTTTACTGATATTGATCTGGAGATTGAGGACCTCGAAGCTCGAGCCAGAGGTCTAGACGAGTTTGAGACTGCGGATGTTCTTGGG
>MDTG01257963.1_pt1 | contig 11447 bp, 12 predicted proteins | sample 811421 | NCBI WGS metagenome assembly MDTG01 (sample SAMN05326645, study PRJNA326480) | marine metagenome | isolation source: seawater | place: Pacific Ocean: South East | collected 2011
ATTTTAAAGTCAATTTGACCGATTAAGAAAAAGTAGCGAAATCGGAACAAAGATGTCCTGAACATAAATTCAGGTGGGCTAGATCAATTAGACTCTGGGTTCATCCGACTAGGGACGCTCACGCCAGCCTAATAATTTTCATGCCCTATCATTGTAAACATTGAACGGAAAAAATTATTCCGATTCGCTACAATTCAATTTTAACAACAAGATAGATTTAAAAAAAGTGATTTTTTTTTTTAGTATAGGGAAATCATATTGTGAAAATAGTTTTTAACAATGATAATGATTATTATTATTAATCATCACGCAAACTATTCGATATACAATTACTATACATATTAACTATCAGTATCACCAACTTACCAATTTTAAAGGAACTTTATGTTAGGAAAATCAGTACCTCATGTCACGTTTAAAACTAGAGTTAGAGATGAAAGTATTAAAGGAGATAACCCTTTCAAATGGCTTGACATAACTACCAAAGAACTTTTTGAAAATAAAAAAATTATCATCTTTTCTTTACCAGGAGCATTTACACCGACCTGCTCCACTTTTCAACTTCCAGATTTTGAAAAATTATTTGAAGATTTTTCAAGTAAAGGCATTGATAAGATTTACTGTATTTCAGTCAATGATGCATTTGTCATGAATGCTTGGGGAAAATCACAAAACCTCAAAAATGTTGAACTTATTCCCGACGGAAGCGGAGAGTTCACAAGAAAAATGGGAATGCTTGTTAAAAAAGATAACCTTGGTTTTGGTTTTCGTTCATGGAGATACGCAGCTTTAGTCAATAACCAAAAAATTGAACAATGGTTTGAAGAGCCCGGTTATTCTGACGATCATGGTGAAGATCCATACGGAGTCTCATCTCCACAAAATGTTCTAGCTTCAATTTGACTATGATTTTTATCTATATTTAATTTTTTAACACTATGTATAAATTAATAAGCGTACTTGTAGTTTTTTTTCTATCTTTTTTTTCTAGTGGTTGTACTAATTACTCAGTTACCAAAGATCAGGATTATAATGGTTCCACAAAAAAAAAGATAGATTCTCTTTCTACAAACAACCAATTTACTTTTTCTTGGCCTTATTCAGAATCTAGTAATATGAAGCCCAGAGGGGGCACAACCTTAGGTCAGAATGTTACGTTAGACAAAACCCTTAATAAAAACTGGTTAGATCTTAGAGAGAAGAATTTGACCGGGTTTGAACGCGACAGACGGGCAATTCTTGCTATGACAGGAGCTTACAGAGTAAGTTTTGATTTTATCGAAACATTAGGTTTTGTTGAGAACTACAAACCTACTCAACCATATCAGTCCTGGGGAACAGAATATGTTTATTTAATCGAAGACAAAAAAAATTTCATAAGCTTACAACACATTTTGGTTATGTTTTTTTCATCTAAAGATAATGATGAGCAAGCAGAACCTGTTGTCGTGAAACATTGGCGTCAAGACTGGAAATACCAAGATAAAAAACTTCATGTTTTTACTGGTTTTAAAACATGGGAAGCAACAAGTTTTAGTGAAGATGATGTCAAAGGTAAGTGGTCACAATCTGTATACCAGGTTGATGATTCACCACGTTACCAAGCTATTGGTAAATGGGTACACAATGGAAATTTTTCAAGTTGGTTAAGCAACGAAACATGGCGACCGCTACCAAGAAGAGAATTCAGTGTACGTAGTGATTATAACGTTCTTATTGGAACCAATAGACACACAATCACGCCTACTGGATGGGTTCTGGAAGAAGAAAATCTTAAAGTAATTTTAACCTCTCCAAAGATTCTCAAACTAAATAATCCAATACTCGCCAAAGAAATTGGCGTAGCGCGCTACGAAAGAATAATTGGTCATGACTGGTCAGCGGGTGACAATTATTGGAAATCTACCTCGCAGTTTTGGAAGAATGTTAGAAACATTTGGAATGATCTACTTGAAAAGGAGTCAACTATAAAGTTCGACGAAAATAAAAAGGGTCTACCTATGTATATGACTATGTTTAACTTGGCAGATGAAAGCGAGCAAAAAAATAATACTGATATAGCCCAAAAAGAGCTTATCAAAAAAACTATTAAAAGTTATTTGTCAAAATATTAATTTTAATCCTTCGCCCTACTCCGGTTGTTAGTTGCTACCGAAATATTTACATACGCTGACGACAACATTGGAGTATCAATTTTTTTCTTCATTCCGATTCTTACTAAATCTCCCAAAATATGTTCATGCTCAGTTCTTTTATAAGCTTGAAAGTCTCTTAGCATAGAAGAAGTAAAATCTGAGGATGGTTTCATTAAAATTTCCAATGCTTTCTTTTGTGCTTTTGAACCCACTTTAAAATTTTCAGTTTCTGCCACAGACAGGGATTCTTCGTACATTTTTTTCATCAAATTTGCACCAATTTCAGTTGAAGTAACCTCTCCTACACAAGCATTAAATAACGTTGTAGAACCCGCTAGTGTTGCCAAAAAAGTCCATTTATCCCATAAAGCTTGCAGTATGTTATCTGAAAAAATAGTTTTGAAGTTTGCTTCTTCGCAAATTTTCTCAAACTCCAATGCAATATTTTTCAACTCTGAACCAATTGAACCTACAGTGAGTATTTGAATAGGATTTAATTGTTTAACAATGTTGTTGGAAGTTAATACGGAGGCAATGTGAGCAGCTCCACCCAAAACCTTATCCTTACCAAACCGATTTCTTAAATAATCAATATGTGAAATGCCATTTAACAAAGGTAAAAAAATAGGAGTTTTAGACAAAACTGAAACTAAATCATTTAACGAGGACTCTAGATCGTATGCTTTACAAGTTAGTATGACTAAATCGAATTCTTGTTTATCTTCGCCAATGGATAGGGTTTGAGCATTAACATGAAGATTTCCATGAGGACTTTCAACATTGATGCCATTATTTTTGATTAGAGATGCTCTTTTCTTTTTAACGAAAAAAGTTACATTTACTCCAACTTCAATTAGTCGAGCTCCAAAGTAGCCGCCTACTCCTCCTGAGCCTAAAATCAATATTTTCATTTGCTTATTTTAACAGATCGAAATTTAGTACCCTTAACAAAAAAAACCCCAGAAACAGAAGCTTCTGGGGAAATTCACCTTTTCGGTGAAGGAGACACATACATTATGCTCTAAAAAATGACGCATTGCCACAAAAAGTTAGTAATAACCCTATATAATAAACATAATTACCTATTTTTTCAATTTAGCTAAAATCTATTAAAAGTACATAAAAGATATTAAATTATATATATCTTCTCTTAATTTATTTTAGTATTAATTTTTCAGAAATATAAATTAAGATTATTTAACTTCGACTAGTTCTACTTCAAAAATTAAAGTCGCATTAGGGGGTATAACACCTCCTGCTCCTCTAGAACCATATGCCATGGATGGAGGAATTATCAGTGTTCTTTGACCTCCCTCTTTCATTCCTATAACACCTTCATCCCAACCTTTAATTACCATGCCACCACCCAAAGCAAAATTAAATGTCTGGCCTCTGTCTTTGGAACTGTCAAACTTTTTTCCCTGGCCTTCTTGATGAGAAGAGTCGTAAATCCAACCGGTGTAATGAACATATACAGATTTTCCGGCTACCGCTTCAACTCCTTCTCCTATATTTTTATCAATCTTATAAAGTTTTTCGATAGGTTCATTTGGTAAATTACCTGCAATACTGATAGGTGCAGTTGAACTAACTGCAAAAAAAGAACTTAATGCAAATACTCTTGTGATTTTTTTCAATATTTTTTTTATCATGTTTTTTCCAATAAAAAGTGACAAAGAATTTATTTAGTAAAAAATAATTTAGAAATCTTATACTGTTAGTTTAATTTAAGTAAAAAAAAAGGGGCACTTGCCCCTTTTCAATATACTACAAGTAAATCTTAAGCTGCCCTACGGTTTCGTGATGACTTAGGAGCAGATTGTTTGCTTGTTGACTTAACTTTATTTGTTGAATTGGAAGAAACTGCCACATTATTATCAACAAGTTCTAAAACCTGCTTAGCCGCATTTGTCATAGCATCATATGTTGAAGAAGATGCAGCTATTGATGATTTGGTCATTTCAACTAATCCTTCACTACCAGCAGGAGCATTTTTAGAAAACTCAGAAACTGAATCAGCAACAAATTTGTTAAATTCTGATGAGTTAATCTCAGATAATTCAGCTAAATTCTTAGTAAGTTTAGAATTAACTTCGTAAACTGATTTAAAGTAGGCAGATGCATCATCCTGGACTGAAGATAGATGGCTTTTGGTGATTTCCGAAGCTTGTTGTGGGTCGTTGGTGTTAAGTAAATCACTTCCAAATTTACCAGCTTTCTCTAGATTGCCTTTCAAATTGTCAAAATTAATTTGATTAATTTCATAGAAAGATTCTAGGCATTTGTTTGAAATATCACTTGATATTGACTGATTTTTCTTTAATATTTCTAGATACTGATCAGGGGTTTTGAAAAAATTCATAATGAGACTCCTTGCTGAATGGAAATAGCTGTAAAAACTTAAATTGTGCACTGCAATAGATTTATAATAATATTGCATTGCACAAAAGTCAACTAATTTATTAGTATTATCAATGTGAGAACAAAATGATAAAAAAAATAGTGATCACTGGAGCTAACCGAGGAATAGGCTTAGGCTTAACAAAAGCTTTTTTGACTAAAAATCACAAAGTGATCGCTACAACCCGAAACCTTAATAAATCTCCCGATTTATTACGTCTACGAGAAAACTTTGGAGAAACACTGGATGTTGTCACTCTCGATGTAACTAATGAACATTCAATTTCAAATTTTTCTAAGTGTATTTCTTTCGAATCCATAGATATACTTGTTAACAATGCAGGGTTCATGGAGAAAAAAAATCCAAAATTTGATTCCCTTGATTTTTCTGAGCTTAGCAAAACAATTGAAATTAATACTTTTGGGCCAATGAAGATCACTCAAGTTTTAATAAACAAGTTATTGAGGTCAAAGAATAGCAAAAATGTTTTGATTACCAGCAGAATGGGATCTATTACCGACAATTATGGAGGTGGCTATTATAGTTATAGAATTTCTAAGACTGCTATCAACATGTTTTGTCGTTCAATTTCAATTGATTACCCAACTATAACAAGTATGGTTCTTCACCCAGGATGGGTAAAAACTGACATGGGTGGGCCAAACGCAATAATTTCTATCAAAGAATCATCAACTGGTTTAATAAAGGTCATTTTGGAGGCCACTAAAAGTTCATCTGGTAAATTCATGGATTTTAATGGCAACGAATTGCCGTGGTAAGTTAGGCTAATTAAAGCTTTTTACTTGAACAATAATCTCATTTCTTCTCAACCATGGAAGAGTGAACGGATCATTATATCTTGCAACTTGAACCGGCCCTACTACCTCCAAGCCTTGATTTTTTATCCATAACTCGAGTTCAGCTGCTTTTTTGTTCAACTTTGCCTCTGTTGTCCAACCACTAAAAACCACTACTGCGGCTTGATGTGCCGGAACAGTTCTAATATTTACATTTTTATCGTTTGGAGTTGGAAGATTATCTATGGAATAATTTTTTGGCATAACAAAATGCAATTTCCACTTCGATTTATCAGGTGTCATGGTAACTGGAGCGGTCATTTGTATTTTTTCACTTGAACCGTCTAAGTTTTTATTACCTCCAAAAATATAACTAGCTACTCTTCTAAAGCCCTTGCGACTTGCAGAATCAAAAGATCCATCAAGCTCTGTCTCAGCTATGATAAATTCACTATAATCACGTAACTCGAAGGAGGCCTCTGAATGAAGCACATCAAAATGCGGTTCTTCAATTGCCATAATATTCGAAGAAAAGATTGTAATGATCAAAAAAAATAAGCAAATTAGCGAATTTTTCCATTTTTTTTTTGAAAAGTTGTTCATAACTATAGATTTCCCCACAAAGTGGTTGAAACGCAATATAAAACATGTTGGGATAGAAAAGAAATTCTGTTTATCAGACAAACAAAAATTCAAGATGTTCCTCAGAGTTAGTCCATATTAATTTTTTATCCACTGTAATGATCTCAAACTGCAAAATAAAATTTTTACACCAGTCAAATTAATTATTCAAAAATAAGTAGCCAAATTAAAACCATAAAACTCAATTGCAAATTGATTAGCCTGTATATTGAATACTTTATAACATAATTAGGAACATTGATTTATAACCCGCAGAGCTTAGTTTTTATCGTCATATTTAAGTTGACTTAAATAGTTTTCTAAATCTTTACGGGTGTCTATATCCATCAGAGAGCCCTCTAAATCAATACCTAAAATATTATTTTTTTTATCATTTAAAATAGATTTAGCACCCTGCTCAACATCCATAAAATTTAATTTCAAAAAGTACGAAGAAGGAAAGACAGCTGGCACTCCAGAGCAGTTTTTATAATTAGTGGCAACAACTCTGTCACCATCAAAATTTGATATTAAAAGTTGATAATCACTTTGTTTCAATCCGACCTGATCTGCTAGAGCAATTAGTATCGAATCATACTTTGCATATCGACTTATTTTTCTAATTCCTGCCGATATTGAGGATCCAATTCCTTTGGGCCAATTATCATTTATAATTGGATGAGCCAAGTGGTTAATAACAGAAATAACTTCATCTTTATAAGCCCCAACAACAACAAATAAATCTTCACAAAAAATTGGTTTTAATTCCAATAGCACTTTATTAATCATTGGCTGCCCATCAATTGTTACAAGTTGTTTTTTTAACCCAAACCTAGCCCCTTTGCCGGCAGCCAAAACCAAACAAGCCATATTACTCACTTGATATTAAATGAAGAAATAATTTTTGCTTTTCCATAAAGAAAACCATGGCATTCGGATAATATTGATAATGCTATGCTTTCTGGTAGTTGTCCTCCAATGTCAAATCCCGCCGGTGAGGAAACATGGGTTTTTAAAGAATCCTTTTTCAATCCAGCTTTTTTTAGCACTTCACTAAATCTATTTACTGGTCCAAGTAACCCCACATACTTCAAATTCAAGCTCTGAATTGTTAAAAGAGCATCTGCATCTATATTGATACTGTGTGACATGATAATTGCTGCATTAATGTAATATTTACTAGCATGTGAAATTAAATATTCATCGATTTTTCTAATTATAAAATCCGCAGCGGGAAATTTCTCTTTTCTCGCGTTTGCAACTCTTGGATCTACTAGGGTTACTGTCCAACCTAATTGTTTGGAAATATTTACGACCGGAATCGCATCGACTCCTCCTCCAACTATAAGTATGTGAGGCTCTGGTATCATATTAGTTACTAACCATTTTTCATTTTCAATCAATTTAATTTCACTTGATTGGGTAAGGGAGCCTTTCCAGGTTTTAACATAACTATGGCTAGCTCCAATTTTTTGATAATAGATACAATTTCGTCTTTCCTTCAGGGATTTAAATAAACTACACAACCCCAAATCATTATTATTCGTAATCAACTGCAACATGATGTAGACTTTACCTCCACATCCTAAACCTAATTGAAAAGAGAGATCTTCTTGGTCAGTACTGTCATAAACCAGCATAACCGTATTTTCATATTGCATTACTTTTCTAGAATTTAAAACGATATCTGCCTCAAGACAACCACCACTCAAAAGTCCAAGTTGTCGTCCCAATCCGTTTATCAGCATGTAAGATCCTGCTTTTCTGTATGCTGAACCTTGAGTTTTATAAACAGTTCCAAGAACCCACTGAGATTCATCTTTGGATTCAAACCAAATTTTTAAAAGATTTGATAATTGGTTACTCAATTAATTTATAAGTTATAAGCCAAGACTTTATCAAAAGGGTTTGTTAAACAAGCTCAAGCCCCGATTTGATAAATGGAAATTCAGTAATTCTTTTACCGGTTACAGCAAAAATAGCATTTGTAACAGCAGGTCCGACTATTGGGGTTCCAGGCTCACCAATTCCACCTGGACTCTCACCTGAACTAACTATTTTTACCTCCACTTCAGGCATCTCAGACATTCTTAAAGTTGGGTAATTGGGAAAATTACTTTGCTCAACCTCACCGTTCTTGAAAGTGATCTCGTTTCGAGCAACAGCACTGAGTCCATAACCCATTCCACCCTCGAGTTGCGCTTTAATGATGTCAGGGTTGATCGCCACACCACAGTCTACAGCAGCATATAACTTGTCAACATGCACCTTATCTCCTATCACAGTAACATCTGCCACTACCGCAAGAAACGACCTAAAGGTATAACTCGAAGCAAAACCTCTTTTTTGTCCTAGCTTCCATCCGGACATGTCGCGCGCAGTTCTAATTACATTAGCAAAGCGTTTCTGTTGGGGGCTGCCATTTTGTAGAAGTGAAAGCCTAAGCTCAACGGGGTCTCGAGAAGCACTATGAGCTACCATATCAATTAAGGACTCCATTGCGAGCACATTTTGCGTGTGCCCCACAGCTCTCCACCACAAAACAGGTATAGGACTCTTAAAATCACTATTTCCAACTGCAAGATTTGGAATGTCATAAAGAGTATCACTAATATTTTCAACATTAAAGTGATCAATTCCATCTTTTACAAGCACGGACTCAAATGGACCCCCCTTAGCAATAGATTTAACAGCAACTCTATGATCCCAAGCTACGATTTCACCGCTTTTGTCCAAACCAATTTTCACTTTCTGAGCAGCCATAGGTCTGTACCAACCACCTTTGACATCATCTTCTCTACTAAAAAGGAGTTTGACCGGAGTCTTTCTATCTAGCAAATCATATGCTAGTGCTGCTTCTACAAGATAATCACAGTTCTGTGAAACTCGTCTTCCAAATGAACCACCAGCATAATACGTTTTGATTTGAATTTGCTCTGGCTTTAATTTCAAAACTCCAGCCAATGTACCCTGCACAAGAGTAGGGATCTGACAAGCGTCATGCAGCAGTATTCCTGACTTGGTCGGCTCAATCACACAATTTACAGGCTCCATTGGAGAGTGTGCTAAAAAAGGCATTAGAAAATTAGTTTCAATAATCCGATCAGCTGTTTTTAACTTCTCTGATGCTTGTTTAGTTGTATATCCTTTTTTTGCCTGATATGTTGGGGTATCAAGGAGCTCCATGTGATCTTTAACCATCTCTTCTGTACTTCTAATTTCAGCTTTGGAGAAATCCCAAATTGTTGTAATTTTTTTTCTTGCCTCAAAGACTGCCCATGTATTTTTTCCATAAACTGCAACACCAGCATTATTTGGAAGTGCCTTGGCATCAAGAAACCCAACCATGTCTTTTGCAGCAGATGCATCAAAAGATTTCAGTAAGCCACCAAACTTTGGGCTTCTAATAATTGCAACAAACACCATGCCCGGTACTTTAACATCGGACGAATAAATGGCTCGTCCCGTTGTTTTATCAAAATTATCTTTCCTATTTAGTTTTTCGTTACCAATTAATATGAAATCTTTAGGATCTTTTAATTTTGGCTTCTCAGATGGTGTTAGTTGTGAAGCCTCGTCAACAAACTCCCCAAAATGCGCTCTATTTCCGTTTGCGTACAGGTGTCCATTTGAAACTTTAATCGAACTCTCTGATACTTTCCATTTATTTGCTGCAGCTTTCACTAAAACTTCACGGGCAGCAGCTCCAGCTTGCCTATATTGCATAAAAGAATTGGGCATCGCCGTAGATCCACCGGTGCCCTGAACGCCGAAGAATAAATTTTTATATTTCTCAGCATCTGCTGGTGCAAACTCCACTTTAGTGGTGAACCAATCTGCATCTAATTCCTCAGCAATTAAAGTGGTTAGTCCAGTGGTAGTACCTTGACCCATTTCAAAATGCTTTGAAATAACAGTTACAACACCGGTACGTTCAATTTTTACAAATGGATTAATTGAGACTTCTCTCGAAGTAAGATTAGTAGCTGCTAATAACCCTCTGGAATTAAAACCAATAAGTAAAGCAGTCGAGGTTATCGAAGTTGTTTTTAAAAAATGACGTCTGGATTTAGATAATAAAGTCATAGTTATGTCCTCAATTTTCTTGAGGCCAATTTAACGGCATCTTTTATTCGCAAGTAACACATACATCTACAGGCATTTCCAGCCATACTATTTTCAATATCTTCATCTGATGGATTATTATTATTCTCTAGTAAAGAAACAGCAGTCATGATTTGACCAGATTGACAATATCCACATTGCACTACATTTTTTTGTACCCACGCATTTCTAACTGCTATTGCTACAGCTGTATTAGCTCCTTCAATGGTGGTAATTTTTTGATTTGAAACTTGTTCAACTTTTAACTGGCATGACCTTACCGCTACTCCATCTAGATGCACAGTACAATTTCCGCAGGATGCAACACCACATCCAAATTTCGTTCCGGTCAAGCCCAACTCATCTCTTAGAATCCAGACTAATGGAGTTTTAGGCTCGGCAGTGACAGATTCTACTCTTCCATTTATGTTTAGATGAAAATGCATTTTCCCCCCCAAAGGAATATGTCCAGACCAGTTCAAAAAAATTGATCAACACTAAATCACTTAAAATTAAAGTTTTATTGCATTACTTGGTTACTTCAAGTAACTTTCAATAATTAAAAATATACTAAATTGGGTTGGAAAAGTAAAATAATACTCTTACAAAAATTAAAATTGATAAAAAAATTCGATTAAATAAAAATTTTTAAGTAAACTATAGCTTTGGGGAATCTATAACTTTTAATGAAAACATTACAAAAGCGAGAAGGTAACGTATTTGCCAAAATCTGTCCTTCGCGAGACGTGGTTTCTAGGCTCAGCGGTAAGTGGCCAATTTTGATACTTGCTTTGCTTAAGCAAAAGCCAAAAAGATTCAATGAAATTAAAAAAGAGGTTGAAGGTATTTCTCAAAAAGTTCTTACTGAGAACCTCCGTAGTCTTGAGCGAGATGGCTTAATAACCAGAAAAGTTTATACAAAAAATGCCGTAAGAGTTGAATATAAAGTAACAGAGGAATCTAAAGAACTTTTAAAAATAGTCAAACAATTTACAAGTTGGTCGGAACAAAATTGGAAACAACTCTCGAAAAACAACAAATTTCATGACTCCAAACTCTGATTTAAGGTTAAGTTTTTAGCATTTATTCAATATCAATTTCCAAACTCTCAAAAAATTAGTATTCATTTAAAACTACAAACCGATAAAATTTTGTTGTATTGTTTTAACGGCTGACATTTAAATGACTGAAAGGGGAAAAATGAAGATATATTTTTGGTGGGTTAATTTAACTCACACGATAATTCGCAAAGTTTATGGCTTTTCTAACAAAATAGAAAAAATCTCCACTTCATCTAACCCAAGCTCCGACAAAACTAAAAATTGACAATCAACTCTAATGAATTTTGTTAGTTATTTTCATCACTTGAGGAATTATTTTCTTTTTTTG
>MDTG01330066.1_pt1 | contig 11447 bp, 11 predicted proteins | sample 811421 | NCBI WGS metagenome assembly MDTG01 (sample SAMN05326645, study PRJNA326480) | marine metagenome | isolation source: seawater | place: Pacific Ocean: South East | collected 2011
AAATATAAGAATCTACTCTGACACAGGAATGTTTAGCTGTATTTCAGATAATAATAGAATTAAAAGTTTTAAGGGTCAGAACATATCAATATTTTCTACAGATAAAAGTATTAAGATTGAGTCAAGCGGATTAAAGTATAACTTTAATAAAAACAGTATAAACACATTGTTTTATGGGACTTTAAATGAATCAAAAAAAGAATATTTTAATATAAATATCAGCCATGGTTCTATAATTATTTTTCAAACATACAAATAATTTTATTTTTATCTTTTCACCATAGTTTATATTAAGTTCCGCAAAATGTTTTATATGATTCATCAAACCCATCAGGAGTAATTTGGAATCCATAATGCTTACCAGCGTAGTTATATGCATTAGACATTAAATTCAATAATTCATCAATTTCTGCATTATTTCCATTTATAGCGCTTTTCAATGATGATTCAACTAAATAATTCCTTGGTATGTAAAGGGGATTACTCATCCTCATTAATTTCTTTCTCTTTTCATCGTTTTTAATTCTCTTTTGCCATTGTTTTTTCCAAACACTAAATTCATTAGAATGAAATAAGGAATCCTTATTAATCTCATTCAATGTTAAAGCTGCAAATGTATTTGTATAATCTGCTTTGTAAAAGGTCATTAAATCAAGAAGCTCTTTAATTAACTCTTTATCTTGTTCAACAGGGTCTAAAATTCCTAATTTACTATTCATCATTTTATACCAGTTTTTTGAATACTCTATTGGAAATTGATTGAGGATATTTTGCACTAACTCAACAGCTTTATCTTGATCAGTATCAATAAAAGGTAAAAGAGTCCCTGCAAAAACAGCTAAATTCCAATAAGCAATTTTATGTTGATTACCAAAAGAATATCGGCTGTTCTTATCAATAGAACTAAAAACAGTATTAGGATCATATGCATTCATAAATGCGCATGGTCCATAATCAATAGTATCTCCAGAAATACTCATATTATCTGTATTCATCACACCATGAATAAAACCAACCCTAAACCAATCTACAATTAAATCTATCTGTTTTTTCATGACAAATCTCAACAATTCAAGATAAGGAAATTCATAATCTAAGATTTCTGGATAATGGCGATTTATTACATAATCAATAAAATTTTTAAAGTCATCTTGTGAGCAAAATTGTTTTCCATATTCAAAGGTTCCAACTCTAATATGACTAGATGCAATTCGAGTCAAAACACCGCCGGTGGCAGATGATTCCCTAAACACTTTTTCTCCAGTATCAACAACTGCTAGACTTCTTGTGGTTGGAATATTAAGGTAATGCATCGATTCGCTCATAATATATTCTCTTAGCATCGAGCTTAATGTTGCTCTCCCATCACCCCCTCTTGAGAAAGATGTTTTTCCAGACCCTTTTAACTGAATATCATATAACTTATTACTTAAATCTTTTTGTTCACCCAGCAATACTGCTCTTCCATCACCAAGCATTGCAAAATGCCCAAATTGATGCCCCGCATAAGCTTGAGCCACAGGCTTTGAATTTTCAGGTAATTTATTACCAGAAAAATAGTTAGTAGCTAATGATAAATCATAACTTAAAAAATCTAAACCTAAGTCTTCTGCTAAATTATTATTAAAATAAATTAATTTAGGATTTAGAACTGAACTTGGTTCTATTAATTCATAGAAAGAATTTGGCAAGCTCACATAACTATTTTGAAGATTCCATTTTCTATTTTTATTTATCATAAGAATTTAATAATTATTTAACTACAATTGATTTCATATTTATAAATTCTCTAATTCCATATTTAGATAACTCTAATCCATATCCAGATTTTTTTACTCCTCCAAATGGCATTCTTGGATCAGATTTCATAAAATCATTAATATAAACTGAACCAGTTTCTATTTGATTTGCAACATTTTTAGCAACATTTAAATCTTTACTCCAAACACTGCCTCCTAAACCATATTCGCTATTGTTAGCTATCTCAATTGCATGATTTAAATCTTTAATTTTCATAACACAAAAAACAGGCCCAAAAGTTTCGCAATTAAACACATGCATACTTTCATCAACATCAACTAATAAAGTTGGATAGTAGTATGCACCATCTCGTTTACCACCGATAAGACATAAAGCACCTTTACTTATAGAATTTTGAACAATATGATCAATTTTTTCTGCAAATTCTATTTTGGACAAAGGTCCTATTTGTGTTTCTTTCTTTAATGGATCACCAATAACCAAATTTGAAATTAGATGCTTTGATTTTAAAATAAAATCGTCATAAACATCTTCATGAACTAAAAATCTTTTAGCGGCTATACAACTTTGACCAGAATTTAAAAATCTTGCAGTCACTGCAGCTTTAGATGCTAAATCAATATTTGCATCATCCAAAACTATAAAACTATCAGAACCCCCTAGTTCCAAAACTGTTTTTTTTATTTCTTTTCCTGCAAGCATTGCTACATTAGAACCTCCTACTTCTCCTCCAGTAAATGAAACAGCTTTTATATTTTTATTGGATATGATTTCAGGAATTAATGGAACATCTACAAATATATTTTTAAAAACTCCCTTAAACGCAGAATCTTTAAAAAGATTTTCAATAAGCATAGCACATCCACTAACATTTGGAGCGTGCTTTAATAAACATACATTTCCAGCCATTAACGCAGGAGAAATAAACCTAAAAACTTGCCAATATGGAAAATTCCAAGGCATTATCCCCAAAATCACACCTAACGGTTCAAATTGAACATAACTTTCAGAATACTCTGTATCAATAAATTCTTTTTCTAAAAATTTTTCAGCATTTTTAGCATAGTAATCTATAACCCATATTGATTTTAAAATCTCTGCTTTAGATTCTGTAATTGGCTTTCCCATTTCGATAGATATCATTCTAGAATGTTCATCAATATTAGATTTTAATTTATTAGAAATTTCTAATAAAAGATTTTTTCTGGTTTTAAAAGTTTGCAATCTCCAATCTAAAAATTCATTTGATAAGTCAGATATAATTTTTTGAACTTTATCATTTGAATACTCAGAGTATTCTTTAATTAGCTTATTTGTTGCTGGATTTATAGACTTTAACATTTATATAATATAAGTTTCTATATTTTTTAAATCAAAATAAACATTAAATTTAACAACAATTAAAACATAAAAAAGGCCATATAAAAATGAAAGAATTAGATTTTACTATTAGAGAAGCAGTTAATGAACCTATTAAAGAATACAGGTCAAATAGCCCTGAAAAATTATCATTAAAAAATAAAATTAATGAATTAAAGTCTGAAGTTTTCGATATTCCAATAATTATAAATGGCCAAGAAATTAGGACTGGAGAAACTGGTGAATGTGTAATGCCACACAACCATAAACATGTTTTAGCCAAATACCATAAAGCTGGTGAAAAAGAAGTAAAAATGGCAATTGATAACTTATTGGAAACTTGGAAAACTTGGTCAAACACATCATTAAAGAATAGAATTAAAATTTTTCAAAATATGGCAGATTTACTTCAAGGTCCATATAGAGACCTAATAAATGCTTCAACTATGCTTGGTCAAAGCAAAAATGCTTTTCAAGCTGAGATTGATTCAGCATGTGAACTAATAGATTTCTTTAATTTTAATTGTGAATATTTATACAATATTCATAAACAGCAGCCAAAGTTTTCACCTGATGGAATGAAAAACAGTACAGAATATCGATCTTTAGAAGGATTTGTTTTTGCTGTAACTCCATTTAATTTCACATCTATAGCAGCAAACTTATCTTGCGCTCCAGCATTACTAGGAAATGTTGCATTATTCAAGCCTGCATCATCATGCGTTTATTCTGGATATTTTCTAATGAAACTTTTTAAAGAAGCAGGCCTTCCAGATGGAGTTATAAACTTTATACCAGGCGCAGGAAGTAAAATTGGAAAACAAGTTTTAGATCATCCAGATTTAGCAGGTATCCATTTCACTGGTTCTACGGCTGTTTTTCAAACTATGTGGAGCACTGTTGGAAACAATATTAAAAAATATAAATCATATCCAAGAATTGTTGGAGAAACTGGTGGAAAAGATTTTATTTTGGCTCATAAATCTAGCAACAAAGATGGTCTAAGAACGGCTATGGTAAGAGGAGCTTTTGAATATCAAGGTCAAAAATGCTCAGCTGCTTCAAGATGTTACCTCCCTAAAGAAATATGGGAAGATATTAAAGATAGCTATGTTGAGGATGTTAATTCTATAGAAATGGGAGATGTAGAAGACTTTACAAATTTCATGAATGCAGTTATTGATGAAGCATCTTTTAATAATATAGCTTCTTATATTGAATATGCAAAAAAAGCACCGGATGCAGAAATAATCACTGGCGGAGGCTATGACAAATCTAAAGGATACTTTGTTGAGCCAACAACCATACTAACAACAAATCCTCATTTTAAATCAATGGAAGAAGAAATATTCGGACCAGTTCTTACTATTTATGTTTATGATGAAAGCTGGGAGGATGTATGCAAATTAGTTGACTCTACCTCTCCATACGCATTAACAGGGGCAATTTTCGCAGATGATCAGGAAGCTCTTAGAAAAGGCAAGGATTTATTAAAACATTCAGCTGGTAACTTTTATATTAATGATAAACCAACAGGCGCAGTTGTTGGACAGCAACCATTTGGAGGTTCACGCGCATCTGGAACTAACGATAAAGCTGGTGCTCCAGCAAACTTGCTAAGATGGACATCTCAAAGGACGGTTAAACAAACTTTCGATCCTCCGACAGACTACAAATATCCATTCATGGAAGAAAAATGAAATTTAACATTAAATCTGAAATCAACCCTTTAAAATTAGTCCTCACACATAGCCCTGGTGCAGAACACAATTTTATACTTCCAAAAAATCTGATAGAGAAAATCAATACAAAAGATGGTTTAATAAATAATCCAGACTATCTATTATTTGATGATTTAATTCAAACGGATAAAGCTATTAAGGAGCACGAATCATTCTATCAAATTCTTCATTATTTTACGGATGGGAACTGCTATGATATTATTGATTTACTTAGAGTTGTGATTAAAAATCAGGGTATCAAAGAATCATTAATTGATGAATGTTGCAAAATTGAAAATGAAATCTATAATAATTCTATAGATAAAAACTTATTATACAAATCTGATAATGAAGATTTATTAAATGTACTTTTAACGGGTTATCTCAAAGAGAAAAAACTTTTCAACTATCCAATACCAAATTTAATTTTCACCAGAGACATTGCAGTATGTATTGGAAATACAATTCTAATTACTTGGACTACAAAAAATGTTAGAAAAAGAGAAAATATATTAGCAAAATATGTTTTTTTAAATCATGAAATTTTCAAAAACTACAAGGTTTATGACTTTCATTCAAATCATCCCAATTCAACTATTGAAGGAGGTGATATATTAATATTTGATGATAAAAGGGTATGTATTGGGATTAGTGAAAGAACACCCTTAGAGTCTATTAACAAAATATCTAAAATTTTTTTCCAAGAGGGGTTTGAAAAAATCATAGCAATTGATATGCCTAAGAAAAGAGCTTTAATGCATTTAGATACAATTTTTACAAGAATAAGCAAAAATGAAGTTTTAGTATACCCCCCTATGCTTAATGAATTATCAGGAGATATTCATGTTAAAACATTAAAAGATAATCAGGTATTTAGTGATAAAAATCTATCAGAAGTTCTAATTGAAGATGGATTAAATATTAATTTTATAAAATGCGGTGCTAATTCTAAAATTTCTCAAGATCGAGAACAATGGACTGATGGTGCAAATGCTTTTGCTTTATCACCAGGAAAAATTATTGGCTATGATTGTAATAAAATCACATTAGAAGAATTAAAGAAAAATGGATACAACATTATAAGTTCAAGTGAATACATTAACAACTATTCTAAATATAATTCATCTAACCAAAAACTAGTAATCACATTTATAGGATCAGAATTATCGAGAGGCCGTGGCGGCCCAAGATGCCTTACATTACCATTAGGAAGAATATAATGAAAAAAACTGTAATTATTGCTCTAGGCGGCAATGCTCTTTCTCCAAAAAAAGAAGCTGGTACAATTGAACAACAATTTGAGCATACTCGTAAGAGTTTAGCAGCAGTAATGCATTTTGTTGAACTTAATTACAATATTTGCATCACTCATGGCAATGGTCCACAAGTTGGAGCAGAATTATCTAAAAATGAGCTATCAATGGATATTATACCTCCATTGCCATTAAATGTTTTAGTTGCTAACACTCAAGGAGCAATAGGATATATGATTCAACAATCCCTGCAAAATGCTTTATATAAAGTTGATTCAGGAAGAGAAGTTGTTACTTTTATTTCTCAAATGAAAATTGATAGAAATGATATAGCTCTAAAAAATCCTTCAAAATTTATTGGCAAAGTTTTTTCAAAGGATCAAGCGTACAAATTATCAAAAAAATATAAATGGGATATTGCACAACAAGAAGAAAACCAATGGAGAAGAATTGTACCATCTCCAAATCCTCTATATATTTTTAATGGAAAGTCAATTAAACATCTTGTAGATTTTGGAACTATTGTCATTGCTGGCGGAGGTGGCGGCATTCCTGCTTATAATAAAAAAGATGGCACTCTTAAAGGCTTAGATGGTGTTGTTGATAAAGACAAAACTGCTGCACTCTTAGGTAGAATTATTAGAGCTCAAGAATATTTTATTATTACAGATGTTGATAATATATATTTAAATTATAAAAAAGAAAATCAAGAAAAAATTTACAAAACAACAGAAAATGAATTAAGAAATTGGCTAAAAGATGGGCATTTTGGTATTGGAAGCATGGAGCCTAAAATCAAATCTGCACTTTATTTTTTAAAGCATCATGGTGATAAAGTAGTAATAACCTCTATAAAAAAATTGCCTGATGCCATCAAAGGTCAAGCAGGAACACACATAACAAAGGATTAAATAATGAAAATTCATGAATATCAAGGTAAGCAAATCTTAAAAAAATTCAACGTACCAATACAAGATGGATATATACTAGAAAATATTTCTGATGCAGAAAAAGTAATACAAAAAGTTCAAAATGATTTTAATACAAAAGACGTCATAGTAAAAGCTCAAATACACGCTGGTGGACGAGGAAAAGGTGGAGGTGTTAAATATTCACCTGATTTTGAATCAGCTCTTAAAAATACAAAAAATATTTTAGGAATGAATTTAATTACTCATCAAACAGGAGCCGAAGGGAAAAAAGTTAATAAAGTATACATTACTGAAGCATATGATATTAAAAATGAATTTTATGCCGCAATAACACTTGATCGCAGTAAAAAAATGGATGTATTTATGATTTCTACTGAAGGAGGTGTGAATATTGAAGATGTGGCTAAAGAAACACCTGAAAAAATAATCAAGGTTTGGATAAACCCCATGGAGAATCTTAAAACAGAAGATGCAACAATTCTAGCTGAGGGGCTTAATTTAAATGAAAGTTTAAAAAATCAAGCTATTGAAATTTTTATCAATATGTACAAATGCTATAAAGAAATGGATACTTCTATGTTGGAAATTAATCCATTAGTTGAAACTGAACAAGGGATGATGGTTGCTTTAGATGCAAAATTTAATTTTGACTCAAATGCATTATTTAGACACAAAGATGTTTTAAGCATGAGAGATATGACTGAAGAAGATGAAATGGAAGTTGAAGCTGATAAACACAATCTTAATTATGTTAAATTAGATGGAAATGTTGGGTGCATGGTTAATGGTGCCGGTTTAGCAATGGCTACAATGGATATAATCAAATTATCTGGTGGTGAACCTGCTAATTTTTTAGATGTTGGTGGAAAGGCAAATGCTGAAACAATTAAAAGTGGATTTAAAATAATTTTAAATGATAAAAATGTTAAAGCTATTTTGATAAATATTTTTGGTGGAATTGTAAGATGTGACAGAGTTGCTAATGGAGTTGTTCAAGCAGTTAAAGAGTTAGGCTTAACCGTTCCTGTAGTTGTAAGATTGGAAGGAACAAATGCGGATATTGCAAAAGATATTTTAAACAATTCTGGTGTTAAAATCATACCTGCATCCAACCTAAAAGATGCTGCTAAAAAATCAGTTGAAATAGCTATTAAGGAGAAAAATTAATGTCTATAATTGTAAATAAAAATACAAAAGTGATTGTTCAAGGGATAACTGGTTCAGAAGGCACTTTTCATTCAGAACAAATGATTCAATATGGAACAAATATTGTAGCAGGTGTGACTCCTGGAAAAGGTGGAATTAAAGCTATCAATAATACTATAAATGTATATGATAAAGTCTTAGATGCAAAAAATGCTACAAATGCTAACGCTTCCATAATATTTGTCCCCCCTGCGTTTGCAGGTAATGCGATTATTGAAGCTGCTGAAGCAGGAATTGAAACCATTGTTTGTATTAGTGAAGGAATTCCAACAAGAGATATGATTAAAGCAAAACATATTGTTAATGAGAGAAAAATAACTTTAATTGGACCAAATTGCCCTGGTGTAATAACAGTTGATGAATGCAAGCTTGGCATTATGCCTGGGTTCATTTGCAAGAAGGGTAATATTGGAGTTATATCAAAGTCTGGCACTCTTACATATGAAGCAATTTATCAATTAGTAGAAAATAATTTAGGACAAACTACTGCATTAGGGATTGGAGGTGACCCTATTATTGGAACAGATATGAAAGATGCCGTAAAACTATTTGAAGAAGACCCCGAAACTAATGGAATTGTTGTAATTGGAGAAATTGGTGGGACTATGGAAATAGAAGCTGCAAAGTGGATTAAAGATAATTCAAAAAAACCAATTGTGGGCTTTATTGCTGGACAAACTGCTCCAAAGGGCAAACGAATGGGACATGCAGGAGCAATAATCTCTGGAGGAGATGAAACTGCTTCAGCTAAAATGAAAATAATGGATGAATGTGGAATTAACGTATGTGAATCTCCATCTGAAATTGGAAAAACAATGAAAAAAATATTAGAGGATAACAATGAATAATAGAACTTTCGCTATAATCAAACCTGATGCAGTCAAAAACAATTTCACAGGTAAAATATATAATCATATTTTGGAAAAAAACTTCAAAATCCTTGGTGCTAAACTCATAAAAATGTCTAAACAACAAGCTGAAGGGTTTTATGAAATACACAAGGATAAACCCTTTTATGAAGAATTGACTAATTTTATGTCATCTGGTCAGTCAATGGTTTTAGCACTAGAAAAAGATAATGCAGTAAGCTCTTGGAGAGAAACTATAGGAGCTACAAATCCCAAAGATGCTGAAGAAGGAACAGTTAGAAAAATTTATGCAAGTAGTTTGGGAGAAAATGCTGTTCATGGTTCTGATTCAGATGAAAATGCTATAAAAGAAATTTCTTTTTTCTTTACAGAATTAGAATTAATAAAGTAAATTACAGGTAATATGAAGCTAACAAAAATATTATTTATTTTTCTAGTTATTGTTTCCTGTCAAGAAACTCAAATATGGCAAGAAATAGAAGTTGGTAAAACTGTCAAAATTAATTCAAAAAAATTCAAAGCTGACAGTAAAAACTTTGTTTATAGTTGGTCAAAACCAATCGGAAATGCAAAAGATATTGAATATGTTATACAAAATGATAAAATTCTTGTAAAAGCACAAAAATCAGGACAATATAAGATAAAACTGACAATTCAGAACCTATCAAATGAAATAGTTCATACAGAAAATTTTTATCTTAATGCAATACATAATACTGAAAATAGTTTTATTATTACTGAAAAAGAAAAGCCTGATCTTTCATCAACTATAAAAAATAAATCTAAAAGATATACAATTCAAGTTGCTTCTTGGCCTGAAATGAACAAAGCTATTGAAGATAAAAACAATTTAATATCTCTTGGTTATGATGCATATATAGAAAAATATGATAATAAAGAAAAGAACATTTTAAGATGGAGAGTTAGAATTGGAAGCTTTGAAAGTAGAAAATTAGCTATTGAAGTTAAAAATAATTTATCTAAATTTAGAGGAAAGGATATTTGGATAGATAAAATTAATTAACTATTTACTTGTATTCAATAATAATTGAATAATAAATTATAAAATAAAATAACAATAATAATAATATGGCAGTACCAAGAAAAAAACATTCAAAAGCAAGAAGCAGAAAAAGACGTTCTCAATGGAAAAGTAATGATTCTAAATGTGTTTCTACATGCTCTCAAACTGGAACTACTCACTTACACCATAAAGCTTATAAAGTAGATGGTGTTCTTTACTACAAAGGGAAAATACTATCAAAAAATAGTTAATTTTCTTAATGAAAATTGCATTAGATATAACTAATGGAGATAATTCTCCGCATTCTAATATTAATGGAGCGATTAACTATTATGATAATAATGGCACTTCAAAGATATTCCTTGTTGGAACTTCCAAAGATTTATCTATTGCACAAGAAAGCAAATATAAACATAAGTTTGAATATATTGAAGCTAACCAATTAATAGAACATGATGACAGACCTTCAAGAATTATCAAAAATAAACCAAATAGTTCTTTAGTTAAATCAATAGACCTTTTAAAAAATAAATATGTAGATGCTGCAATAAGCTCAGGAAACACAGGGTGCCTTTTAGCTGCATCTCTTTTCAAAATTGGGAAATTAGAACAAATTAAAAGACCAGCGTTGGCAACTTTTATTCCAATTAATGATAAAGGGTTTGTATTATGTGATGTTGGTGCAAACTCAGACAATAAACCATCACACTTACTTCAGTTTGCTCTAATGGCAAAATCCTATATAAAATATTTAGAGAATATCAAGAGTCCTAGAGTGGGCTTACTTAACATAGGAAAAGAATCAAACAAAGGAAATGATTTGTATTTAGAAACATTTAAGTTACTTAAAAACCATTTTCCAAATTTTATAGGCAATATTGAATCTAGATATTTGTTTGATAACAAGGCTGATGTAATAGTTTGTGATGGATTTACTGGAAATGTTGTATTGAAACTAATTGAAGGATTTATTGCAAAATTAAGTTCATGGGCTGCAAATGATTTAAAAAATAATGGAAATTCAAATTCATCATTAAAAAATATAATCAAATCTTTTGACTATGAAGAATATGGCGCCACTCCTCTTCTAGGTATAGATGGAATAGTTCTTAAATGCCATGGTGCTTCAAATGAAAAAGCATTTGAAAATGCTATTTTAAAAGCTGAAAAATGTATAAATAATAATTTTCTTGATAAAATTAAAAACTCATTAAATAAAATACAAATCTAAATGAAAAACAAAATAGCTTTTTTATTTCCTGGACAAGGATCGCAATATGCAGGATTAGGTTTAAATATTTCTAAATTTTATAAAAAATCTA
>MDTG01244017.1_pt1 | contig 11446 bp, 12 predicted proteins | sample 811421 | NCBI WGS metagenome assembly MDTG01 (sample SAMN05326645, study PRJNA326480) | marine metagenome | isolation source: seawater | place: Pacific Ocean: South East | collected 2011
AAATGCCTACTTTTAAAAAAGTATTTTTCTGTGGGAAGTAAAAATAAATTGAAACGATTTAGAGAAAATGAATCCTTTGAAAATGTGATTCAGCCTAATAGAAATAAATTGGTTTCAAATGAACTCTCACTTAAAGGAAAATGGAAAACGAATTTCTTTAAAAATGAAAATCCTTTGGTTTTAGAGCTAGGATGTGGAAAGGGAGAATATGCCATTTATTTGGCTCAAAGCAATCCAAATATAAATTATATTGGAGTTGATATTAAAGGTGCTCGTTTTTGGAGAGGGGCAAAAACTGCTTTAGATACTGGACTAAAGAATGTTGCTTTTTTAAGGACCCAAATTGAACTTATCCCCTTCTGTTTTGCAGAAGATGAAGTTCACGAGATCTGGATAACGTTTCCTGATCCTCAAATTAAATATAAGAGATCAAAACACAGATTAACTAATCCTAATTTTTTAAAAAACTACAAAAGAGTTCTTAGGCAGGAAGGAATCATTCATCTTAAGACTGATAGTGAATTTTTATTTGGCTACACCTTAGGCATGGCAACAAATCATGTTGAAATCCTTTATGCTCATCACGATATTTACACCAATAGTGATGCTCCTAAAGAAGCTACTGAGATTAAAACTTCTTATGAGCAAAAGTTTCTTGATCAGGGTAAAGCAATTACTTATATACAATTTAAACTCTAAGATGCCTCCAGAAACTTCTTTTTTTATAAAAGTTTATGATATCGTTAGACAAATTCCAGAAGGAAAAGTGACTTCTTATGGAGCTATTGCAAAATATTTGGGAGCTCCTCAAAGTTCACGAATGGTAGGTTGGGCAATGAATGCGGCTCATTCACACTCTAATGTACCAGCACATAGGGTAGTAAATAGAAAAGGAATACTCACAGGGAAGCATCATTTTGGAGGAGAAACTATCATGAAACAACTTTTGGAAAACGAGGGAATTAAGGTTGTCGAGAATCAAATTCAAGATTTTGATAAACATCTATGGGATCCAGTACAATTTCTTGAAGATTTTTAAAAAATATTCAGCTTTTCTTTTTAAAACCATAACAGTATATTTGTATAATTTTTACAACAGAAATGAAGATCACAAAAGGAGCAGTAATAGAATCATTAAAAACGATTAGCCTTCCAGGAGGCGGAGGAAACATAGTAGATGAAGGAGTTGTTTCCAATATCATGATTTTTGGAGACCAGGTTGATATTGACCTTCAATTACAAAATCCAAGTCTTCAAGCTAGAAAAAAGCTCGAGGTTACCATTTTGAAGTCTCTACATGAAAATGTATATGAAAAAGCTAAAATAAAAATTAATACAGAGGTAATCGCTTCACAAAAATATACGAAGCAAATCAAGGGAAAACCAATTCAAGGAATTGAGAACATCATTGCTATATCATCAGGTAAAGGAGGTGTTGGAAAATCTACAATTACAGCGAATCTAGCTGTGACTTTATCTAAAATGGGATGTAAAGTTGGCATATTAGATGCAGATATTTACGGACCTTCAATTCCAACCATGTTTGATATTGAAGGTGCAAGACCACAATCTGTTAAAGTGGATGGGGAATCAAAAATGGAACCCATAGAAAATTATGGAGTTAAGGTGCTTTCCATTGGTTTCTTTACCAAACCTGACCAAGCAGTTGTATGGCGTGGTCCAATGGCTGCTAAGGCCTTAAATCAAATGATTTTTGATGCTGCTTGGGACAGTTTAGATTTCCTATTGATTGATTTACCTCCAGGAACAGGAGATATTCATTTGAGTATCGTTCAATCTCTTCCGCTTAATGGAGCGGTAGTAGTAAGTACCCCACAGAATATAGCTTTAGCAGATGCCAAAAAAGGAATTGCAATGTTCCAACAAGATAGTATTAATGTTCCTGTATTGGGTATTATTGAAAATATGAGTTATTTTACCCCTACAGAACTTCCTGATAACAAATATTACATCTTTGGCAAAAAAGGAGCAGAGTATTTAGCCAAAGATAAGGATGTCCCTTTTCTTGGAGCCTTACCCTTATTACAGAGTATTCGTGAAGCATCTGATTTCGGTCGCCCAGCAGTACTTCAAGATCGAAATAACTTAGTGAATCTCTTTGATGAAGTAACAAAAAAACTAGTATCTCAAATTCTAATAAGAAATCAGAATTTACCCCCTACAAAAGCTGTAGAAATTACTAACTTAGTTGGATGTGAAGCCGTAAAATCATGAGTCGAAATCAAGAAAAAATTATAGAAAAAATACACCTTGCATTAGAGGAAATACGTCCTTTTCTCGAATCCGACGGTGGTGATATTTCGTTTGTATCTTTAAAGGATGGTAAGCATGTTAAAGTTCAACTGCACGGTGCTTGTGTTGGATGTAGTGTCAATCAAATGACCCTTAAATCTGGAGTTGAAATGACCATAAAAAAATACTTACCTCAAATAGAATCGGTAGAAAGTATAGATCCTAAAATGAATGATTAAAACAGATATTTTAATTATTGGGGCAGGTCCTGTAGGACTTTTTACTGTTTTTGAGGCTGGCTTACTTAAACTTAAATGTCATTTAATTGATTCACTCCCGATGCCCGGTGGACAATGCGCTGAGATATATCCGAAAAAACCTATTTACGACATCCCCTCTCATCCAGAAATCATGGCAGGTGATTTAATAAAAAACTTAGAGCAACAAATTGCTCCTTTTAGACCTGGCTATACTCTAGGAGAAAGTGCCGTCTCAATTGAAAAAATAGAAAATGAACAGTTTATCGTTACAACAGATCAGGGAACCCAACATCAAGCATCAGTTATCGCTATTGCTGGTGGTCTAGGAACTTTTGAGCCTCGAAAGCCCCCTTTAGAAAATCTTGAGCAATATGAAAACAATGGGGTTAATTATATAATTAAATACCCTGAATACTATAGAGGTAAAAATGTAATTATTGCTGGTGGAGGTGATTCTGCACTTGATTGGACAATTTTTTTAGAAAATATTGCTTCTTCAGTAACTTTAGTCCATCGAAGAAAAGAATTTAGAGGATCTTTGGATTCCGTTGATAAAGTTCAACAGCTTAAAAATCAAGGACGAATTAATTTGATTACCGAAGCAGAGGTAATCGGACTTAAAGGAGTCAACAGGCTTGATAGTGTTACCCTAGCCCACAAAGAAACCTCAATAAACTTAGAATGCGATTATTTTATTCCACTATTTGGATTGACTCCAAAATTAGGACCTATTGCAAATTGGGGTTTAGATATTGAAAAAAATGCAATTAAAGTTGACAATAGTTTAGATTATCAAACCAATATTCCTGGCATTTATGCTATTGGAGATGTGAATATTTATCCTGGTAAATTAAAACTTATTTTATGTGGGTTTCATGAAGCAACCCTTATGTGCCAGAGTGCTTTTCAGCGAATTTATCCAGATAAACGTAATGTCCTAAAGTACACAACTGTTACTGGGATTAATGGCTTTGATGGTTCAAAAAAACAAGCTTTAAAATCTACTATAAAAAGTATACTGTAGATGAGTTCAGACATCCAAATTTTTTTGAAAGATCGTGAAGGGAAACAACATAAGCTTATTGCTCCCACTGACATGCAAATGAATTTGATGGAAGTATTTAAAGCCTATGAAATTCCTGTTGAGGGAACGTGTGGTGGAATGGCATTATGTGCATCTTGTCAGTGTTATATAGAAAGTGAACATCCATTACCAATTCGTTCAGATGATGAAGAAGCCATGCTGGCAGAAGCATTTCATTTTAAAGAAAACAGCAGACTTGGCTGTCAAATAAATATGATCCCAGAATTAGATGGTTTAGTAATCACCCTAGCTCCTGAATAATAAATATCTTCTCTTATAAAAAAACTAATAAAATATTTCTTGTGAGGATGTTTATGATTATTTTAGTTATTCTGATCATGAGCTTGAAATAAATGACAAGCCTACAGAGAGTATTATTATTAATTAACATGAATTTTGCCAGTAATTAATCACCTAAAAATAGCACTGATAAGAAATCCGCTTATATATTAGTTTTAAAATGTTTGCTTAAACATCTTTAACCGCTGAATTAAAATTATGAAATTAAAAAGTTTATTGTTGTTAATATTTTTGATCTGGTCGTGTCAAAAAAAATCCGAAGAAGCTAGAAAGCCAGAACCAAAAAAGATTGAGAAAATTTCATTTAAATCAATCACCGATGAGATTGTTTCAAAGGCAGTACTTTACGAAGCCAATATTCGTCAGTATTCTGATGAAGGAAGCTTTAATTCCTTTACAGCTGATCTGAACGAGATTAAAAAAATGGGAGTTAAAATTATTTGGTTGATGCCAATTAATCCTATTTCTACTACAAAAAGTAAAGGTCCTTTGGGCAGTTATTACGCGGTTTCTGATTACACCAAAGTAAATCCTGAATTTGGCACTTTGGAAGATTTTAAATTTTTAGTGGATAAAGCACATAAATTAGGGATGTATGTCATTTTAGATTGGGTTCCGGGTCATACGGGATGGGATCATTTATGGATCAATGAACACAGTGATTACTATCTCAAAAATAGAAAAGGTGATATCATTGACCCCATCAATTTTCGAACTGGGAAGTCTTTTGGCTGGACTGATGTAGCTGATTTGGACTATAACAATATGGAAATGCGGGAGGATTTGAGGCAAGCTATGATATATTGGGTAAATGAAGCAAATATTGATGGTTATCGAATTGATCAGGCATATGCCATTCCGAAGGAGTTTTACGATAAAACCTTTGCAGCCTTGAGGGAAATTAAACCTGTTTTTCTTTTAGCTGAAACAGACATTTATCATCCTGGAGGATTGGACTTAATAAGTAAATTTGATGCTTCTTATGATTGGCCTGGACATAATTTGTCTAAAGAAGTAGCCAAAGGAAAAAAAAATGCTTTTGATTATTCGAGACATATAAATAGGACTCTAAGACGCTATGGTCAAGAAAATATAGTTGTTAATTTTGTTTCTAATCATGATGAAAATTCTTGGAATGGAACTATCGAAGAGAGCTATGGTAAAGCAGGACATGCTTTTATGGCAATGAATTTTACTACACCAGGAATGCCATTGATTTACTCAGGTCAAGAATATGATTTAAATAAGCGATTACATTTTTTTGAAAAAGATAGCTTTCCCAAAATAAAAGGCAAGACGATTAAGCTTTTACAGCAATTAGGTGCCCTTAAAAATAATCACAAAGCTTTAGAAAGTGGTCCTGGGGGAGGGTCTTTCAAGAGACTTAAAACCACAAAAGATTATCAAGTTTTTGCTTTTGAAAGGGGAAAAGATGGTGATACACTCATTGTCATGGCAAATCTGAGTAAAGATTATACCCAGTTTACCATGTCTTATGATGGTACTTTTAAACGCTATCAAGATTTTAAAACCAAAAGACTATCATCATCATACCAATATGACATGAAGCCATGGGAATTTTGGATATTGATTAAAGAATAAAAATCAAAAATGATTAGACAACCCCTAATATTAATTTCTATGTGCTTGATTTTTAACGCTTGTATTCCATCAAAAAATACTTTGGTTATTGGTCATAGAGGAGCAAAAGGCCATCTTGCTGAAAACACTTTGCCATCTATAGATAAAGCTATGTATTTAGGAGTAGATGGAGTAGAAATTGACATATTTCGTTGTGCCAGTGGAGAGTTGGTTGTCTTCCACGATCAGACTCTAGAAAAATTGACAAATGCAACAGGCTACATTGAACAATTAGATTTAGACTCCATAAGAAAAATTGAAGTATTAGGTGGATTTACCATACCTACTTTGGAGGAGGTTTTGAATTTAATTGACGGCCAAGTATCACTAAATATTGAACTCAAAGGATCTCAAACGGCCTTATTGACTGACTCCTTACTAAATATCTTCTTTATGTATGAGGCTTGGTCTCCAGAAAAGATTTTAATTTCTAGTTTTAATTGGGATGAGCTTAAGGTATTTTACAATATAAATAAAGAAGTTCCAATTGCAGTGCTTACAGAAGACGATCCAATAGATGCAATTCCTGTAGCACAGTCCTTGAAAGCAAAAGCAATCAATCCAAATTTTAAATCACTTACCAAAGAAAATGTTGATAAGATAAAAAAAGTTGGCATACAAATTTTTCCCTGGACAGTTAATCAGCCAGATGATATTTCGCGAATGATCGATTTAGGTGTTGATGGAATCATCACAGACTTTCCTGAAAGAGTAATAAAAAATTGATTTTTTATACTCTAAAATTTTATTATTTATTACCACTCTGATCTTAAGATTGCTGTTGAAGCCTTATATTTGTATGGCATGGACAATACTCATTATATTTCTTCATCTACAAATTCTCCAGAACCATTTACTACAAAATGGAAAGCTCCAAGCAATATTGCATTAGTAAAATATTGGGGTAAAATAAATCCTCAGCTTCCAAAAAATACTTCTTTAAGTTTTACATTGTCCTCGAGTACAACGACTACAGAAGTAGTTTTCATGCCTAATAATAAAAAGACTCTTGAATTCAAGTTTTATTTTGAAGGAGTTTTAAAGCTTGACTTTTATCCAAAATTAAAGTCTTTCTTTAATCAAATAAACAAGTACATTCCATGGATAGATTCATATTCATTAAAAATTAGTAGCCATAATTCTTTTCCTCATTCAAGTGGAATTGCTTCTTCAGCATCTTCAATGGCAGCTTTAAGTATGTGTATTATGGATATGGAAAGAATGCTTTTCCCTCAAATTACTATTGCTGAGTTTAATCAAAAAGCCTCTTTTTTAGCTCGTCTAGGTTCTGGGAGTGCTGCTCGAAGTATACAAGGTCCTGTTACTTTGTGGGGTGAAAATCCACTCCAGCCAGGCAGCAGTGATTTGTATGCTACTCCTTTTGGAAATAATTTGCATCCAATTTTTGTTGATTATCAAGATACTATTGTTTTGGTAGATAAAGGGAGTAAAACAATATCAAGTTCCAAGGGTCATCAATTAATGACCAATCATCCTTTTGCAGATCAACGCTTTGTGCAGGCAGAAAATAATTTAGTTAACCTAGTTCAAATTATGCAGACTGGAAATCTAGACGCATTCATAAAAATCGTTGAAACAGAGGCTTTGTCTTTGCATGCCATGATGATGACTTCGAATCCTTACTTTATACTCATGAAACCAAATACCTTAGAAATTATTCATCTGGTTTGGAAATTTAGAAAAGAGACACAGACCCCATTATGTTTTACCTTGGATGCAGGAGCTAATTTACATCTGCTCTATCCAAAATCAAATAAGCAAGAGGTTTGTGCTTTTATCTCAGAAAGTATTGCGACTTATTGTCAGGACGGTCAGTACCTTTTTGATGAAGTTGGAAGCGGTGCGAAAAAAGTGTAGTTTTGAATGATTTAAGATTGTTTAGGTCAAAATAAAAATATTAATTATTTAGATTAAAAAAGAAAAAAGAAAAGTGAAAGGCCCACTATTTTTTGCAAAAATATTGTTGTTTGGAGAGTACGGAATCATCAAGGATTCCCGAGGACTATCCATCCCTTACAATTTTTACCGAGGAGCCCTAAAAATTCCAAACGACAAAACTGATTTTAACACAGATTCACATCAAAAATTAGCTGATTTTGCAGTTTATCTCAAAACTCTAGATTCAAAAATTATTGAATTTAATTGGGAAAAGCTAGATAGAGATTTATTCAATAAAATGTATTTTGACAGTAGTATCCCTCAAGGTTACGGAATAGGTAGTAGTGGTGCCTTGGTCGCTGCAATTTATGATCAATATGCCTTGCGCAAGATTACAGTTCTAGAAAATTTGACCAAAGAAAAATTAGGATATCTTAAAAAAGTTTTTAGTCTAATGGAATCTTTTTTCCACGGGAAGTCTTCTGGTTTAGATCCATTAAATAGTTATTTAAGCTTACCCATATTAATCAATTCGAAAGAAAATATTCAAACTACAGGTATTCCATCTCAACACATTAAAGGTAAAGGCGCTGTATTTCTAATAGACAGTGGGAAAACAGGCGAAACAGCACCCATGGTTTCGATGTTTCTGGAGAATATGAAAAAAGAAGCTTTCAGTAATATGATGAGAGATAAGTTCATCAAATCTTCTGATGCTTGTATAGAGGATTTTTTGAGAGGAAATATAGCTTCATTATTCAAAAATATCAAATCCCTTTCATCTTTAGTCCTAACCAACTTTCAGCCAATGATTCCCGAAAATTTTCACCAATTATGGCAGAAAGGAATAGACACAAATGATTATTACCTCAAACTTTGCGGTTCAGGTGGAGGTGGATTTATATTAGGCTTTACACAGGACTTTGAAAAGGCTAAAGACTCCCTGAAACAATACCCAATTGAAATTGTTTATCATTTTTAAAACACTACATGTCTGTTTTGGATTTTAACCATCGCAACCTTCTCAAAATTTTGAGTTTGTTTAGTTTGGTCCGAGGATATAATATTTTTGTATTGATTATGGCTCAATACTTAACAGCCCGATATATTTTAGCACCACAAACATCTTGGTCAGTGTTACTTATAGATTTTAAGTTCTTTGCTATTGTCGTTGCTTCTTCATTGACCTCTGCAGCAGGTTATATCATCAATAATTTTTATGATGCTGCCAAAGATCAAATTAATCAGCCAAAAAAATTTATACTTGAGCATTTGATTTCTCAAAAAAACCAACTTATACTTTATCTCGTGCTCAACATGTTAGCTTTTGTTGTAGCAAGTGTAATTTCCATAAAAGTCGTTTTATTTTTTCTTTTCTATATGTTAACCATCTGGGTATATAGTAATACTTTAAAAAGACTTTTTTGGCTTAGTAATATATTTTCTGCACTTTTAATGATCTTTCCTTTCTGGGCAATCACACTTTATTTCAAAAATTTTGAAATTATTATTTTTTATCATGCAGCCTATCTTTTCTTTTTGATTCTTGCTAGAGATATTATAAAAGATTTAAAAAACTTTAAAGGAGATTGGGTCCATCGATACAAAACACTACCAGTAATTTTTGATCACATTACTACAAAGTCAATTGCTTCGCTCTGTGTGTTATTTACTTTTATACCTTCCTATTTAATTATTCAACATCCTTTAGGGTCTATTCATTATTTCTTCTGGACAAGCATTCCATTTTTGAGTTTTGTTTTGATATTCCTATGGCGTGCCCAAACAGAAAAGGCGTACCTTTGGACACATAATTTTATTAAATTCTGGATACTGATAGGTGTTTTGAGCATTGCCTTGACTTTCCGTTAGTTTTAGATTTAAACGTAAAAAAATTATAGATTTGAAAAGAAAACCAAATCAATTGAAGGGTAAAGAAGAATCAACTCGATTGAATAAATATTTATCCAATGCAGGCATATGTTCCCGCCGGGAGGCAGATGAAAACATCAAAATGGGACTGGTGCATGTAAATGGTAAAGTGATAACTCAAATGGGGTTTAAAGTGACCGCAGGGGATGAGGTAAAATTTGATGGGTCCAGAATTCAGAAAACAGCTTCTTCATATTTATTGCTAAATAAGCCAAAAGGGTTTGTCGCAACTTCTCAAGGTGGAGTGATAAAAAAATCGGTTCAAGAGTTAATCCGTAGCGTTGCTAAAACAAAAATCCCTCCAATAGGGGATATGGGAAGACCTATGACTGGATTATTATTATTTACTAATGACGAAATTTTGAGAAAAAAATTGAATCAATCTCCTTCTATTGCTATGGTATATCATGTGGTATTGGATAAAAATGTTACACCTGAAATGATTAAGCAGTTAAAAAAAGGACAAATTATATTTAATAAACAGGCCAAAATTAACGCAATTAGTCACCTAGATGGTAAGTCTAAAAATGAGATTGGAATTGAATTACATTCCCTAAGTCCAGCAGCTTTAGTTAAACTTTTTGATTCTATAGGCTTAAAGGTAATTCAAATGGATCGAGTGACTTTCGGTGGTCTTACTAAAAAAGACTTACCAAGAGGAAATTGGAGAAAGTTAAGTATTAAAGAAATTGGGTTTTTGAAAATGCTCCCCTAGTGGACCCCTGACTAATTCCCAAAACAAAATTCCATAAACCAAAAAGTATTCAAAAAACTGTAAAGAAGTGTTTTCCTCAAACCCAAAAGTACCATAAGCGCTGTAACTCCAAAACACTGTTAAACTCCATATTAAAGGAAAAGCATAACCACTTAAAATTCCAAAAAAAAGAAGGTTGATTATATACCAGGGGTGAATAGTTGTTGCGATAAAGAAATAGATACTTAGTAAAAATAAAATGCTTTTAAATAGCGATTCAGTATTTCTATTTGATCTTAAAAAAGTAAATAATACTACTATAATAGAAACGATTAAAGGGGTTATTTGTCCTAATTTCCTTATTATATTATAGCCTTTTACCTCATATCCAATGGCTCGAACTAAATTGTAAATACTTCCATTAAATTCAAAGGTAGTAAACCATAAGTTTATAGTGCTCTTATATTGACTTACCACACTACCTTCCCAAAAAGGGGACCAAAAAAAAGCAGAGCTAAGTCCAATCCCAAGACAAAAAAAAATGAATCTCTTCCAGTTTAGATATTTATAGAATAAAGGGATAAAAAGTAGAGGAAGTAATTTTATTGCTATAGCTACTCCCATAAAAAACCCTCCTAAAAGATTTCTTTTGTGAATCAAAAAGGAAAAACTAATTAATGTAAAACAAAACATTAAGCTCTCTCCGTGTAGATTCCCAATCCCCTCAATAATGACTAAGGGATTTAAAAAATACCAGGCAATATTTACAGGTTCAAAGCTTAATTTTTTTAATAAAGAAATCCCGATAAAAAACAATAGTAGATCACCTAAAAAATATACCAACCTAAGGAACAAAACTCCAGTAAGAAGTTTATCCTTATAAAATAAGGTTGCCAATTTAAAAAGTAGTTGACTTGCTGGAGGGTAGTTTGAATAATTTGCCGCGCTCAAAGACCCCATTTTATCAAACAATAAGTTTACATCAGGAAAGATTACAATATCTATCAATTTTTCCGGAGTATTTAAATAGGGATTGATTCCTAATTGCTGAATATGTCCATCCCATAGATAGCGATAAAAATCTTGTGATAGTTCTGGAAGGTGAAAGCTAAAACACAAGCGTGCAAGAATTCCTAAGAGTAAGATATTCCCTAAAGTATTATAATTTCTGATCCAATACCAAAGCAGCACAAAAATTCCCGAATACAAACTGAGTAAAACAAAAGTATCTGAACGTTCTATTTCATACGAAAGAATAAAAAACCCTCCAATAATAAGAATTGGAATTAAAACACGTAAAAAATAATTTGACATTTAGCCGGTTTTTCTCAAACCAAATATAGAAATACTACTGAAGCCAATAAAGAGTAAAAGATGAAAAGG